>Ga0073936_10002193_pt1 | contig 29317 bp, 25 predicted proteins | sample AliMusrvi5mmetaG_FD_87041 | JGI IMG/M metagenome (GOLD analysis project Ga0073936, IMG submission 87041) | Freshwater lake bacterial and archeal communities from Alinen Mustajarvi, Finland, to study Microbial Dark Matter (Phase II) - Alinen... | ecosystem: Environmental > Aquatic > Freshwater >...
GACATAATCTTTGAAGAAAATCCATACCCTGAACTTTGCATTGTTAAATCGTATCAGTATTATTTGGAGAAATACAAATTCTCCTCACAATTGGAAGAATATATTATTAAGAACTTTATAAAAAAACAATCAGCTCTTGAGCAGATTCAAATGAAACATTATGGATTTGTAAAATATCCTATGAAAGATTTGTGTGAGTTTTACAATAAAATAAAGGCAAATAGAGAAACAGAAAATAAGGTCAAGTCTAATTCTGGAATAAGTTCCTCACAAGAACAACTGCAATTGTTTTAACTATTTACTTTGAGATTTCGAGCATACGGAATATGGGTATACGGGCCTTTTGGATCACCTCATCCGAAAGTATAATTTCGGGAAGTTCATTCTTCAGGCAGAGATACAATTTCTGAAGGTTGTTCAGCTTCATGTAGGAACAGTCGTTACAGCCACAGGTAGAATCGATGGAAGGAGCCGGAATAAAGATCTTATCAGGGCAGGCCTTGTTCATCTGGTGCAGAATACCGCTTTCGGTAGCCACAATGAACTTTTTAGACGGGCTCTTTTCCACGTAATTCAATAAGGCTGTGGTCGAACCTATGTAATTGGCAATGAGCAACACGGGTTTTTCACACTCAGGATGGGCAATAAACTCGGCATCAGGATATTGATCCATTAGCGCTATTATTTTTTCAAGCGAATATTTCTCGTGGACCATACAGGCACCATCCCAGAGAACCATGTCGCGACCCGTGAGGCTGTTGATATAGTTTCCCAGGTTTTTATCGGGAGCAAAAATCAGCTTCTGTTCGGGAGGGAAACTGTTCACAATCTTCAGTGCATTGGCCGAAGTACAAACTACATCGGTCATTGTTTTCAGATCGGCAGTGCAGTTGATGTAGGATATGACCTTATGATCGGGGTATTGGGCCTTGAATTTGCCAAATTGATCGGCCGGGGCAGAATCGGCAAGTGAGCAGCCTGCTTTGAGGTCAGGGAGAATAACTTTTTTCGATGGATTGATTATTTTAGCGGTTTCAGCCATAAAATGGACCCCAACAAATACGATGAGGTCGGCTTCAGTTTTAGCGGCCTCCTGTGCAAGGCCCAAGCTGTCGCCCACAAAGTCGGCGATGTCCTGAAGATCACTTTCGACATAGTAATGACTGAGAATGACTGCATTCTTTTCCTTCTTCATCCTGTTAATTTCTTCGACCAGCATTATCTCGGGGCTCACTGGTACGTCAATAAATCCCCTGTCATCAAGCATTTGCCGGATATCAGTCTGTTCCATCACCTTCATTTTATAGTTTCCGATTAAATGAGCCTGCAAAAATATCAAATTTGAAATAAAAACAGCCCTGACCTTGAATTGTTTGGTTAACGACCCCTTCCAGGAGAGTGAAAAGAGAAATTCAATAGCATTTTTAACGAAAAATAAAATGATTCCCGCACTAATATTTTATAATTTATTAACATCTTATAACAACTATTCTTGTTCATAACTAGCTTTTTGAACTATTGGAATTAATTGTACTTTTCGGGTGGGAAAGAGGTTGAGTATTTTAAATGAATATTTCAACAGGCAGGAGGAGTTTAATTGATTTGTTATAAAATGTTAATGTTATAATAAGAATAAGTTTAAATTAATCATAAATCAAATCACTTTCTTTGACTGGAATTAAAATCTATTTTCTATGAAAAAAACGCTCAAGGCTTATTTATTGGTCATTGCTATGTTTGCATTGATTTTTTCAGGATAAATCCCGGGAGTCTTCCTCTGGAATGAATGGGAGAATTACACGAGCAAAAACAGACGCATTGCCCGGAGCCAAAGTGGTTGCCGCGCACCTAATTAAAGGGAATCCTTTTGGTCCCGTTTAGAAATCTGAAGATCTTTTCAACTTACAAAGAATGTGTTCTTATCTTTTTATTAGATTGGTAATTCAAAATCTATTCTTTGGAAGTGATACTCAACGAAACCTCTTAAAACAAGGGGGAGATGCTTGTAATAATAAAATGCATATTTTAAAAACAAACACATGATAAAATTAAAGAACATAATTTTACTGTCACTGGTTGTTCTATTATCTTTTGTAGTAAGAGCACAGGAAACAACCGCTGAAATTCAGGGATTGGTTACCAATAGTGAAGGAACATTGCCATTTGCTACAGTAATAGCAACTCATATCCCGACGGGTACAAAGTATGGAACAACAACCCGTGAAGATGGTCGTTACAATTTACCGAACTTAAAAATCGGTGGTCCTTATTCCGTTGAGGTAAGTTTTGTGGGTAATCAACCAGCACATCAGGATGGAATCATCTTGTATTTGGGACAAACCTACAAGGCAAATTTTAATTTGAAAGCATCAACAGACATCGGTGAAGTTGTTGTTACAGCTGTTAACGATAAGGCTTTCAGTAGTGCAAGAACTGGTTCAATGGAGTTAATTACGAGAACTCAGGTTGATCGTTTGCCAACCATTAACCGTTCAATCCAGGATTTTGTAAGGTTGGAGCCAACCTCAAACGGATTGAATATTGGTGGCAGAAGTAACCAATACAATAACATGACGGTTGATGGAGCAAACTTTAACAACTCATTTGGACTATCGTCCATCCTGGGTGGACAAACAGGTGCACAACCAATTTCATTGGAGGCAATTGAACAGATTCAGGTTAATGTATCTCCCTTTGATGTTAAACAAGGTGGATTTGCAGGAACAGGTGTTAACACTGTAACTAAAAGTGGAACAAATACCTTTAAAGGAAGTATTTACCAATATTCCAGGAATCAAGATTATTTAGGTTACGATGTCGGCCCAACTACCGTTACTAAAACTCCTTTTGATTATTCCATCAAAGGATTTACTTTAGGTGGCCCCATTATCAAAGACAGATTGTTTTTCTTCGTAAGTGGAGAAGAATCAAGACAAACAGCACCAGCTTCTTCTATGCAAGCTTCTGATGCATCTCATGCTGCTGGCGGAAATTATTCTCAGGCAAATGCAGATACATTAAAAGCCTTATCCAGTTTCTTAAAAACTAAATACGGATACGACCCTGGTGCTTTCCAAAATTATTCATTCCAAACTAATTCAGATAAGATCACAGCAAAATTAGATTGGAACATTAATAGCAAGAATACTTTCACCTTAAAGTATAACTACTTAAAATCTTCTTCCGATCAATTCGCATCTACCTCAAGACCTGGTACTGGCCAGGTAACAGGCGGACAACCAGGCACCTATTCAATGCCTTTCTTTGGCAGTGGTTATGTAATCAATAACAACTTTAATATTTTGATTGCTGAATTGAATACTCATTTCAGTAATAGCTTATCGAATAAATTACAAGTTGGTTATACCGCATTGAGAGATTTCCGTTCTCCTCACTCTAGCAGTCCAACAATGCCATTGGTTGATATTTTAAACAATGGTAATATTTATACAACCTTTGGTTATGAAATGTACACTTACAATAACAAGTTAAATACTGATGTTTATCAATTAAACGACATCTTAACCTATTATAAAGGTGCACATGAGATCACTGTAGGTACTCAAAACTCAATTAAGAAATATCAAAACGCATTTGCTCCTGGTTATGAAGGTGTTTATCAATTCAATAGTTTGACTGACTTCTATAATTCAGCAAAGAACGGACTTGCAAACGCTAAATCATACTATCTGCAATATTCAGCTTTACCTGGTGGGGCTTTCCCTTGGGCCAATGCCGGATCAACAGAGTTATCTCAGTTCATCCAGGATAAGTGGAAAGTAACAAATGATTTCACCGCAACTATTGGTTTGAGAATTGATGAAACTCTCTACAAACAGGCAATGACTGACAACCCTGACTTTGATGCATTAAAATTCAAAGATGGTTCAACATTTAACATTGGTAAAGCACCAATGAATAATGTTATTGTTTCACCAAGATTAGGTTTCAACTGGAATCCAATGGGTGATAAGACAGTACAAGTCAGAGGTGGTACAGGTATCTTCGCAGGACCTCCGCCTTTTGTTTGGATTTCTAACCAGGCTTCGAATAATGGTATTCAATTTGGTTCATTTACCAACCCTGCTAACAAAACAGCATTTAATCCTGACCCAACTGCCTACTTGCCAACTGCTGGTGCTCCTAATTCTTCTTACAGTACTGCTTTGGTTTCAAAGAACTTTAAATATCCAACTGCCTGGAAATCATCTTTGGCTGTTGATAAGAGATTAGACGGTGGCTGGGTAGTTGGCGCTGAATACAACTATACACAAGACATCAATGCTGTTTATTACTCTAACATCAATTTAAATGAATCCAACGGAATTGTATTGGGTGGTGTTGATAACAGAACGCGCTACTTAACGGTTGCAAATTCAAACAAATATTATTCAGGAACGCCAACAGCATCCCTGACCAATCCTAATATTGGTAATGCAATTTTAATGAGTAACGACAGTAAAGGTTATACTTACACTTTAACTGCAAAGATTCAAAGAACTACTGATAATTTTGCCTATGGTATAGCATACACCCGTTCAGTATCCAAGAACACTGCAGAAGCCGGATCAACTGCATCTTCTTTATGGAGTGCAGCACCTGTTGCCAATCAGGATCCTAACGCAGCTAATTTAGGTTATGCATCTTATTACCAACCAAACCGGATTATTGCCAACTTCGCTTATAAAATAGATGAAGGAAAATATCTGGCTACAACAATCGGCGCAATTTATGAAATGGCTAACAATGGTGTAAGTTCCTATGTTTATAATGGCGACTTAAATGGTGATGGCAATACAGGGAATGACTTGATGTATATTCCAAAAACAATTGCTGATATTAACCTGGTTAAAGTCGGTTCTGGTGGTTTAGGTACCGGAGCTTCAACTGATACTAGAACAACTGCACAAATTTGGTCACAGTTAGACGCTTTCATTTCTAATTCAACCTATCTGAATACACACAGAGGTCAATATGCACAAAGAAATGCGGCTGTTGCACCATACTATGGCAGATTAGATTTGAATATTACGCAAGACTTAAAAGTTAAAGTTGGTAAAGAATTTAACACAATTAAGTTTTCATTGGATATGATTAACGCTGGAAACTTTATCAACAGAGATTGGGGTGTAGTTAAAATTCCTACAGCTACTAACATATTAAAATATGAAGGTATATCTGCCGATGGAAAAACTCCTTCATTCTCACTTCCATTCCAGACAGGAACAACTCCATTTACTCAACCATATCAAAACTCAACAGCTATTGCTTCAAGATGGCAGATGATGTTTGGTATTAAATACCTATTTAATTGATAGGCTGAAAAAGTCCCATGGACTTGATTAGTAAATGTAAAGCAGTAAAATACAAGTTTAAAACCTTGTGTTTTACTGCTTTTTTCATGTTTTTAAGCCTTGTAGCTCAATTCCCATCACTAAACACACAAGCTTATCAACCTTATTCCGAAGATGAAAGATTTCAATTATTCATTAAATCACTGTTCCTGATTTGGAATCGTAAAAGAGAAGATAGATAACATTGATTGGCTGATAAGGTTTGGTATCCGAACGGTTCCTGGAAAGGTATGTTATTTCTCTACTCTTTCAGTTCTACAATGAAAACCAATAATTCACTTTAATCAGGAAGATATTGTTGGGCAAAACACCACTCAACTGTCTCATAGCCTGACCAACCGTTGAATTGCTTTCGTTTTTTGATCCGGTACGCTCATCCCCCCATACAACAAAGATCTGAGAACCGGGGCGGTATTCCCAGCGAAACACCAGGTTCGACCGGAACTGGTTAAAGGTGAAATCAGGATTGTTGATTGAATAGGCAGGAGTTCCATTCGCTGCTGACACCTCATAGGTGTTGTTTGAAAACTGTGTATTTAAAAGGGAAAAACGGTCGGCATACAATTCAGCCTTAGGATTGGTCACCTCTTTAAAAGCAGTATATTTCCCTATTGAAACAAAAGGACTTCCATAGTATTGAAGGGATAATTCAGGCGTAATATTATAATCGATCCTGAAGGTTGCTCCAAGTGTTTTTTGATCGAGATGGGCAAGGATGTATTTGTTGGTATTATCCAGAATTTCAGTCCCAACATACTGAAGATTATCCGAGTTTTTAGAATAATTCAGACTTACTGAAAGTTTCAATACATTAATCGGGATGACTGTTGCACTAGCCTGGAAAGCTGTATTGCGATAATTATCATTTTCAGAAGCAGTATGATCAACGGTAACTCCTACAAAAAACTTCTTCGAGTTATCGGTTAGCACATTTAATGAACCTTCCCAAGATGGTGGCAGCAGCATAGCATCTCCACCACGAAGCAAATGATTGTCAAGCGATTCGTACTGGTAATGAACAATTGGAGAGATTGTCCACCGATTCAGAAATTCGAAAGCAGACGTGAAAGAAAAACCTGAATTCAAGTAATTCATGTTATAATCCCAGTTATTGAACTGATGAAGACCAACCGAATAGGTTCGGAATACAGAAACCGGCTTGATGACAAAATACGACAGATCGCTTTCCTGCGTAACCAGGTCGGCCACTGGCATGTAACCCATATCATTCAGTTCGAGACCGGGTGATTTCCAGTTAATTTCGGTGGAATACCTCCACAATCCCTTACTTCCTTTCCCAATTTTGATGTGACCACCTTGTCCTGAAAGCCGGGTGAGGGTTGGGTCAAATCTCTTGACTTTGGTATCTGGTCGCTGGAAATACCTCGCCGAAGATAGCTGCAAATTTTGGATGGCTTCTGTACTTCCGTTGATCGTGCTGGCAATTACTTTGGCATCCAGAAAAAACTCCTTCTGATTCCATTGATGCAGAAGATCAATCCCGCCGGTGAAGGCATTTTGATTCAGAAACTCGAGATAAGGATCATTAATAAACCGGTTGGTTGAAGTAACGATTCCGCCAAGGACTGTGGTCCCTTTATTGAAATCCTGCTGCACACGTCCAACAGTATAACTTGTAAGTGGTTCAACACGAATGTTTCGTTGTATTCCACCCGAAGAAAACTGGGCATTTTCATTTGCAGTAAGACTCTGTAAAACACCTATTGCAAGTCCATTTGAGCTTTTCCCGCTGATTTTTACAGCACTCAGGATGGAGGTGTTGTCCGGGTATTTTAGAAATTCATTTTCTCCTAGATTAGGCCTGTATACCGGAGTATGACCAATCCTGCGGCTATAGAAGAGACTGGCATCTCCCATATCAAATTTAAAGATGTTTTCACCTTCAAGGAAGAATGGTCGTTTTTCTTCGTAAAAAGTCTCGAAAGCAGTGAGGTTCATGACTGAAGGATCAGACTCGACCTGCCCAAAGTCAGGATTAACGGTAAGATCGGCAGTAAAATTACTTGAGAGCCCGATTTTGGCATCGAGTCCTACATTCCCCATCCATGAATGCCCCTTATCCTCAAATGGGTTTAGAGGCACTTTGGGGAATGTTTTAAGCTCTCCGGAAGCATAAGGCATAATTTCTATCCGTCGTGATTTGGGGAGGTCTTTAATGCCATGTATTTCCCCAAAAATATAAAGCATTCCGGGGCTCGTCGAAGTCTGGGGTTCCCAGTCGCTTTCTTCCGAAAAACGGTCGATCCATCTCCAGACATGCATTCCCCAGACCTGTTCCTTATCCCCACTGTAACGTAATTGACTTAACGGAATTTCATATTCTGCCACCCAGGCGGAATCCTCCAGCCCGGTTTTCACATACCAGACAGCATTCCAGTTCATGTCTGCAACTGAGGGGTTGGTCAGAATCAGGTCTATCTTTTGTCCCGCAGCAGTTACCGAAAATTCAAATCCCGTACGGTGATCATGATAGCTGTCGAAATTAATACCCATGATATCTCCGGCAAATTCATCCCGTCGGCCTGCCTTTCTGGAGATTTTAGAAGGTTCACTATCAAAAGCACGAAGAGCTATGTATAAATTCTTATCATCGTAAAGTATTTTGATTTGAGTGGGCTGACTCGGCTTTGCACCTTCCTTTGGAATCCACTGAATAAAATCACCGGACCATTCACCGGTTTTCCAGCAAGGATCATCCAACACTCCGTCAATCGTTGGTTTGGCTGTGGTGAGACGGGTTGTATTATATATACGAAGAGGTTTATTTTGATTGTTTATACTGTCTTTGGAGATACCTTTTGCATATACTCCTGACATCAGGAAGAGTGAAGCAATATAGATATAGATTGGTTTTAGGTTCATTATAAGAGTCTTGGGTTATAGGTTTATTAGTTCAAAGATTGCTGAAAATCTTTAGTTCTGCAAATTATTGTAATTGATTTAAAAGCCCTCATAACTGATCATTCAGCTAAGACATTCCTATGCCCCACTTCGAGAAGTTATTTCTGGTCTTAAGGACACAGATTCCTGAGTTCTGATTTGAAATTCAGAAGTTTCTGAACTCATTTTTCAACTTTCAAGGAATGTAATCCTAAAATATTCATACTTTTAAGGAATGTAATCCCAATAAGTTGTATATTAGCGGAAAATTCATTTTATGATAGAGCGACAATTGTCTGATATTATCTCTCAAAAACTATTTGCCGGGAAGGCAATTATTTTAATGGGACCGAGGCAGGTTGGGAAAACCACTATTCTGCGAGAATTGTTTGGCAATCGTCAAGATACTATCTGGCTGAATGGTGATGAGTCAGACATTCAGAAGTTATTTGAAGACATCAGTTCTACACGGCTAAATGCTTTTCTTGCCGATAAGAAAATCGTTGTTATTGATGAAGCTCAACGAATTGAAAATATTGGGATGAAACTAAAACTTATAACAGACCAACTTCAACATATTCAACTTATTGCAACCGGAAGTTCTGCATTTGATTTAGCCATTAGCATAAATGAACCTTTAACAGGAAGAAAATGGGAATATAAAATGCTCCCAGTTTCTTTTGTGGAAATGGTTAAGCATCATGGATTAATTGAAGAAAAGAGGATGTTGCCTCATCGGCTGGTTTATGGATATTATCCTGAAATTGTTATGAATCCGGGACAGGAGAAAGAAATACTTAAACAACTAACAGATAGCTATTTGTATAAAGACATTTTGATGTTGGAAAGTGTAAAGAAATCAGATAAATTACTTAAGTTACTTCAAGCCTTATCTTTTCAAATTGGTTCTCAGGTTTCTGATAATGAATTGGGTCAACTTTGTAACCTTGATAATAAAACCGTTAATAAATATCTTGAACTACTTGAGAAGGTTTTTGTAATATTTCATTTGGGATCTTTCAGTCGCAATCTGCGTAATGAACTGAAATTCAGCAAAAAATATTACTTCTATGATAATGGTATACGAAATGCACTTATTGCCAATTTCAATCAGCCAGAACTTCGGCAAGACATTGGTGCATTATGGGAAAATTTTTTGATTTCAGAAAGACAGAAGTATCTTATTTATAATAGCCGATGGGTAAATAGTTGGTTTTGGCGAACAAAAGAACAGAGAGAAATTGATTACATTGAAGAGGAAGACGGTCAGATTTCAGCTTTTGAATTTGAATGGAACCCTGATCAGAAAATAAAACAACCAGTTTCATTTAAGAAGGCTTATCCTGAAAGTCTTTTCAGCGTTATTCACCGCGATAATTACGAAAGGTTTATTCTCCCCGATTCGTTCGTTTCATAGGTTTGGGAGGAGTTACCACTATTTCGAACCGGCATTCCGGACAGAAATATGCTTCGCAACCGACACAAGCAAAACAATTGCTGCATGATTTGGCAAGTATCTGTTTATTCCATGCTTTTTCGCAATGAGGGCATGTAACAAGTATTGATTCTTCCAGACTCACCTTGTGTCAGATTATTTTAGGAGGAATACCTTCGAGGAATAGACGACCTTATCAGCTTCGATTCTTACAATGTAACAACCGTTCTGAAGTGAACCCAAATCAATAGTTGTTGGATGAGCCAAGGATATCCCGGACAATACTTCCTTCCCTGAAATCGTGTAAATATGGAGTGACTGGTATTTAGTAAGCGCTATATTCAAAATTCCTCTCGTTGGGTTGGGGAAAACAACCGAACTTAATGTTTCCATGGCGGGGACTGAAGTATACAGAGGATTTCCTGAAACAACCACTGGCATAGAATACAAACTTGTCCCGGCAGTAATGAATAGTGTTTTCAAATCTTTACCTCCGAAGGCTACATTGGATGGCGTCTCCGGAATACTGATTATTTTTATGGCGACGCCATTTTTATCGAAGACCTGGAGTCCAACCCCCGATGCAATATAAAGCGTTCCTTCGCTGTCAACCCTCATTCCATCGGCTCCACTGACAGCTCCCGCGTTGACTTTCAATACACAAAATACACGCTTGTTAATAGCCGTACCGTCAGGCTGAACGTCGAAGACAGATACATTCTTATCGTTTGAATCATCGACATACAGAAGTTTCTTATCAGGTGAAAGACAAATGCCGTTTGGCTTGATGAAATCACCACTGATGCGGATACATTCACCGGTTGGCTTGATATAATAAACTGCCTGTTTGTCCTGTGTCTGGGTGCCCCATGTGGGATCTGAAAAATAGATCCCCCCCCTTTTGTCAATGCATAAATCATTTGGATTATCGAAGGCTTTATTGTTATAATTCTTTACCATGATCTTTTTCACCACACCCAGGGTATCCATTTGCACCACCTCATTGGTTGTTCCCATTTCACAAACCATCAGATAACCAGTGCTATCCATAGCCATACCGTTGGTTATCTGGCCACTGTGAATAATAGAGAAACCTTTCCCCGGGACATATTTATATGTTTTTGCAGCATTCTGATCCGAAAAATAGAGGGCGCTTTTCCCGTTCCATACCGGACCTTCAAGAAACTGAAAAGTTATATTTGTATTTAATTTAACGACCTGTGAAAAGGATGCCTCAAATAAGAACAGTAAAAGAATGGGAAATAAAAGTTTCATGTTGGTTAGGTTTAAAAAAATGATATCAGGTTTAATGGTTTAATGTCTTGATCAGTTTAACGAGCCCAAAGATACTCACTTGTGTGAAAATAATGGTTGCTCCAGAAGGAATATCAGCAAAATAGGAAATTAATAATCCTATAAAAGCTGCGATAAAGGCAAATCCAACGGAATAAACTATCATTCGGCCAAATTCCCGTGTAAGGATATTGGCTGTTGCCTGCGGAATGGTAAGCAGTGACAAAATCAGGATAATGCCAACCACCCGGATATTCAACACAATAGTCAACGATATCAGGATCATCAGTAAATAGTTGAACAAATTCACTGGCAGCTCAGAGGATCTGGCAAAGTCTTCATCAAAAGAGATGTACAGAATAGTCCTGTAAAAGAAAGTGAAAAACAGGATAATGATTATGGCCAAAGCAAGCATTAGCCATAATTCACCTGCGGAAACAGTCAGGATACTCCCGAACAGATAACTCATCAGATTGGGTGCATAACCGGGAGTCAGGTAAACAAATATGATTCCGATAGCCATTCCAAGGGACCACCAGATTGCAATCGAAGAGTCTTCCCGAACCTTTCCCTTGCTGCTAAAGAGCTGAATGCCCATCCCTGATAAGATTGCAAAGATACCTGCGCCAATCATTGGATTAATGCCCATGTAATAGCCCATACCAATACCACCAAACGATGCATGAGTTATACCTCCGCTGATAAATACAATACGCCGCGAAACGATATAGGTGCCAACTATTCCGCATGAAATGGCAGCCAGCATGGATGCCAGAAAAGCGTTGACAAAGAAGTCATATGAAAACAGCTCAATGAGTATGTTCATGGTGTTCGTGTTCGTCGTGTAATTTAAGTACGGTATGAGGTATATTTCCGTGAGTAATGATTTGCAAAGGACAATTGTATGAAGTGAGCTGCTCTTCGGTGATAATATTACTGGGGTGATAGTGCAGATTTCGGTTTATGCAGGCAATTGTTTTAACGAAAAATGAAATAGTACCCACATCGTGCGATATCAAAAGGATGGCCATTTGCTCATTAAGTTCCTTCAGCTTCATGTATAATTCGCCCTCAAAGTTGTTATCGACATAGGTGCTTGGTTCATCCAATACAAGTAGTTCAGGATTATTCATCAGGGCACGGCATAAAAATACCCGTTGCATCTGCCCTCCTGAAAGTTCACCGATAGCCTTGTTACGAATAGATATAATGCCCATCTCTTCCAACAGTGATTCTGCTTTTTCCTTTTCTGCCGTGTTTCTATGGAACGATGAAAATAAGGCTGAGTCAGACTTACCTGAACGAACCACATCGAATACAGAGATCGGGAATCGTTTGTCGATCTGATTTACCTGTGGCAGATAGCCTATATTGGTCTTGCTGATATGGAGGATTAATTCTCCGCAAATGGGTTTAATCAGTCCAAGAATGGTCTTGATTAACGTTGTTTTCCCACCACCATTTGGACCAATTATACCAATAAAATCACCTGAAAATACCTCCAGATTAATATCTTTAAGTATCACATTGTCCTCGTATCCTGCCGAGAGATTCTTTATTTCTATCAGTTTTTTCATTTCTGAGCAGCTATTTTATCAGTGATATCCATAATCTGTTTTTCCCAGTTATAATCGAGCGGATCAATGATAACTACTTTCCCATCAATTTCTCGCGATAACTCTTGTGCAAATGATGGATCAAACTCTTTCTGAATAAAGATAATGTGTATATTTTGTTCATGCGCCAAATCGACAATTTCCTTCATGTGCCTTGGGGAAGGTTCCTTCCCGTTAAATTCTAGTGCCATTTGAGTCAATCTGAATTGGCGGGCATAATATGCCAGGGCAGGATGAAAGATGAGCACAGTTCTGCTTTTCAGCGGTGAAATCTTTTGATCAATCAGACGAGAAATGGAATCAATTCGTGCAATAAACCGGATATAGTTGGCTTTAAAAATGCCTGAATGTTGAGGGAATCCGGTTTCTAAAGCATTTAGAGTATTCTTCGCAATAGTTTTAACTTCCGCAGGTGCTAACCAAATGTGCGGATCGAATGCTTCGTTCATTGCATGTTGATGTCCTTCTTCGATGTTCTCGCTTCCGGCTATCGGCGTAATGCCTTCCGAGCAATTGACAATTGCCAGGTTTTTATTGATGTCGCCGAGTTTGCCCTTCAATGCATCTTCCAAAGTTAACAAGCCAATCTGCAACCATGCCTTCGATCTTGCAAGATCTTTCATTTGGGAAGGGAGTACTTCATAATTGTGAGGACTGCTTCCAGGTGGCACCAGCACATTGACCTGTACCAGATTGCCTGCAATCTGATCGACAAAATATTTCTGTGGAAGTATGCTTACAGTAATCATATTGATCGCTTCCTTTTGTTTAGGCTGGCAGGACAACAGGATTACAACAAGCAAATAGATTAATTTCTTCATAAGAATTGTTTACTGAAGCGATTAAACATTTTCAATCAAAGATAGTTCGATTTCCGGATTTTGAAGATCAATTGTTATTCTACTTCTAGTATTCAATTTCCCTTTTGTTTCTTTGGCGGAACAGGATCATAACCATGAGTACCCCAGGGATGGCATTTTAATATTCGCCTGGTCCCAAGCCAGAAGCCTTTAAAGGGTCCATGAATTTTTATGGCTTCAATGGCATATTGAGAACAGGTTGGTTCGTGCCGGCACGAAGGTGAAGTAAGTGGCGAGATGGCATATTTATAGAAATACACTGGAACCCTGAATATCCAACCTATAAACTTCAATATATACCCGAAAATCTGTTTCATGGAATCAAAGCTACAACTTTTTCAGTCAGACCCGACAAGACTGATTCTATTCATATTGCCGATATTCCTTTTACCGAAAATGAAAAGATCGCTTACGGAATTACAGCGTAGCTAGGTGATGGCCTGAATACAAGATTTGTTGGAATCTTTTTAGCCACAATGGTTTTTATAAACGGAAGAGTCTCCTGCCAGAAAGGCATTTTATCGAGTGAATATTGCATTAACCAATTATACAATTCGTCGTTATTGAATTGTTTGCTGATGTCATGACCCTGGTTTTTCAGACGTGAAAATTTCACATTGGCTTTCAACTTTTCCAAGGCTTTAACCATTACTTCAGAACGACTGATTGGGATTTCGCGATCGGCAGTTCCATGAAAGACCCAGGTAGGAATTTTACTTAGCTGGTCGGCCCATTTCACATCAGCACCACCGCACATGGGTGAAATAGCTGCAAAACGATCAGGCATCCGGTCTGCCAGAGCCCATGTACCAAATCCACCCATGCTCATACCCATGAGGTAAACCCGGTTATCATCAACCCTCAATTTAGCAGCAACTTCATCATAAACCGGATTGAACCAATCATCCGAAGACCAGTTTTTATTCCAGGGGCATTGAGGAGAAACTACTATAAAGTCAATTTTTTTACCTTTCGACAGGTAATAAGGCAATCCATATCGTTCAAGGCTTTCCAAATGTTTTCCACTCGCATGACGTCCATGCAGGTAGAAAATGATAGGCCATTTTTTATTGGGATCTTTGTCGTAATCTTGTGGAAGATGTAATAAATAATTATATTTTACTTTCTTCAATGTTGATTTAGCCATTGCAAAACTCATTGAAAAAACTAAAAAGAAGCAGATGATAATATGTTTTTTATTGAATTTCAAATTTTCTGTTTTAATGTTTCACTGGTGAAGCTAAGAAACTTTTGCCGGAAAACCTGAGCCATTAACAAATATTAATAAAAATAAGGAAAGGGAAGACGACTAAAAACAGCCATTCTTCCCTTTCGTATTTGAAACAAATCTAATTACTAAGTTCTAACAATCAATTCGTTACATTCATCTTATTTTTCAAGTTCCTTGTAAACCAAGGCGCTTGCACCAACAATTGCTGCATCACCAGGTTTTAACTGCGAAGGCAGTATTTTGATTTTATTTTTAAACGAAGTTAACAAATGTTGCTCCATACTTTCTTTCGCTGGTTTGAAAATATAGTCGCCGGCAGCTGTCGGACCCCCGAACAAAAAGATAGCCTCAGGGCTCAAATGGTGGGCTGTGTCAGCAAAACCCTGTCCGAGCCATTTTCCTGTTTGTTCGAATACTTCGTTGGCTATTTTATCTCCTCTTTCAGCAGCATCGAAGATCATTTTTGAATCAAGTTCGTTAAATGATTTGTCGGCTAATAGGCTATCGGTCGCATTGTACTTCACCATCAATTCAAATGCCGTCCTTTTCATACCGGGAGCAGAACAGTATGCTTCAAAATGACCATAAGCACCACATCCGCATAATCTTCCGTCAGGAATCAAGGTGGTGTGACCACATTCGCCTGCAAATCCATCGCATCCGTATACCAGGTCTCCATTGACAACGATACCGCTGCCAACGCCTGTTCCGAGGGTATACATCACGAAATTTTTCATTCCTTTTGCTCCACCATAGATCATCTCACCTATCGCTGCAGCATTGGCGTCATTGGTCAATGCAATAGCCTGAAGTTCAGGGAATTTTAACTTAAGGAGTTTGACCAGTGGGACAATACCCTTAAATGCCAGGTTTGCTGCATATTCAATTGTTCCGGCGTAATAATTACCATTTGGGGCACCAATACCGATTCCCATAACTTCGATATCAGGGTTCATCAGTGTGACCGAATTCATCAATTCCCTGATGGCCAGGGTTAAATCGTCAACGTAGAGATCAACATCTCCATCTGTACGGGTCAGGATGTTATCTTTTACAAGCACATTTCCTAACTCATCAACTACTCCAATGGCGGTATTTGTTCCGCCTATATCCACACCTATCGCTACTTTTTTCATGTTAAGGTTATTTGGGTTTCTGGTTATCTGGGTTTTTGTTTGATAAATTGTTTTGGGTTTGATGTCGAACAAAATTAAAAATTTAATCTTATTATTCAGTAACTACCTTCAAATTGACCGAAAAAAAAGTATGGAACCCAAAGCCTGATAAGGCATGGAGTTCCATACGGTGACTTATTGACTTTATTTGATCTATTTTCTTGAAACCTTTACCTTTTTGGTCGGATCCATGCTTTCATTTCGTAAATCGACCTCTCTAATTACGTTGGCTGCTATCTGTGCAAAAACTTTCCCTATTGGCGAATGCTTGTCGAAGGCTGGCGGATTTCCGCTATCACCACCTTCGCGGATGCCCTGCACAATCGGAACTTGTCCCAGCAAGGGCAGTCCAAGTTCTTTTGCCAGCTTCAGGCCGCCATCACGTCCAAAAATATAGTATTTATTATCAGGAAGTTCTTCAGGCGTAAACCAGGCCATGTTTTCAATTAACCCCAGGACAGGAACATCAACGCCTTTACCCTTAAACATATTAACCCCACGGATCACATCTGCCAAAGCCACATCCTGTGGAGTAGTAACAATGATTGCTCCGGTAACCGGGACAGTCTGTACCAGTGTCAGGTGAATGTCACTGGTTCCGGGAGGGAGGTCAAAAAGCAGGTAATCAAGCGTCCCCCAGTTACCATCGGTGATCAGCTGGCCCAGTGCCTTGGAAGCCATCGGGCCACGCCATACAATTGCATCTTCAGTTTTAACAAAAAAGCCAACCGATAAGAAGTTAACCCCGAATTTACTGATCGGTTGTATCCGCTCTTTCCCGTCGACCCTTACTCCGGAAGGTTTACTATCCTCAACTCCAAACATCTTCGGAATTGATGGTCCGAAGATGTCGGCATCAATCAAGCCAACTTTGGCACCGGTTTTTGCAAGAGCAATGGCCAGATTTACTGCTACCGTTGATTTACCTACTCCGCCCTTCCCTGAAGCGACAGCAATCAGGTTCTTTACTCCCGGCAGCACAGGACGTTCCATCTGGTGAATCGCTTTTGCGGTTATGTTTCCCTTGATTTCCACTTCAGGGCCAAGATGAGTCATAATCGCTTCTTCACAAGCAGCAATTACAGCACCCATGTTTGGGTCATCCGAACGCTGAAAGACAAGGGAAAAAGTTACTTTCTTCCCTGCGACCCTGATCTCCTGGGCCATATCGAGTGAAACAACATCCTGTGTGCTTCCGGGGAAATTAACTGTCCGGAGTGCATCAGTAATATTTTTGGGTACAATCAATTTACGTGGTATTTCGTCCATAGTTTTTATCTGTTTATATTTTAACCACATAGACACATAGAATACATAGTTTAAATGTCACTTTAAATATTTCTATATGCCCTATGTGTCTATGTGGTTATATTTCATTTCTATTTAAACAATTGTAGTGAATAACAAACTAATCCATGTCAAGTTCAATCATCGGATTCCAGAAATGCTTTTCAAAATCACAGATCTGATCCTCAACAACCTTGATTCCTTCGGCTTCCAGATACTCCTGCATTGCGGATGAAGTACCGAAATGATGTTTTCCGGTTAATAATCCATTGCGGTTGACCACCCTGTGAGCAGGAACGTATCTCTCCTGAACGTGGGCATTGTTCATGGCCCAGCCCACCATCCGTGACGATTGTGCCGATCCGAGATAAGCTGCAATCGCTCCATAACTGGTTACCCTTCCCGGTGGAACCAACCGGGCTACTTCGTATACTTTTTCATAAAAGGAGAGTTCTTTCCCAAAAGCCTCCCCCGACCCTTCCGAAGGAGGGGAGAAAGAACCGGTATTCGTAGATTTATGCTCTTTCATATGTTTGCACTTTCAGAATTTACACCATACAAACTTCATACCCTTTAGCAGAAGCATGACTGCCAACGAACTACCATGTAGCCTTATCTTTTTCGACTTCCCTATCCAAATAACATTGATCGCCTTTTCCTCAAACCTTATTTTTATTGGCAAACCTTAGTAGAAAAATCCAAACACACAGTCAAAGACCTTATTACCTTATATGGGGTTGGTAGTCTTCTAATAGATCCTGATCGTTGTAATCTACTTTCATATATAAAGTAATAAGGTTTGATAGTGTTGGTCATTTAATTTCTACTGAGGTTAATCTCCTTAAAAATAAGGTTTTTTAGCCTTCGTATTCCTTTTTATCCGAATTGATTATTCCTTCGCATTCCTCCCGAAACTACGATATGGATCTGGCTCAATCTCTATAGCCGGTTCACGAAGCGGATCCCTATGGTTCAGCCTGAAGGACAGATATTTTATTGACAATCCGCGGTCGAGCCATTGCCTTTCGTAATAGGTTTGAATAGAAAGAATATGATCGAGCAGATCCGAATGATACAAGTCATCCGTTTGCCTGATCACCTCTAACCGGTTCTCTGCAACCATTGCTTCAGTGTATTTATACATAAAATTACTGTCCGATTTCAGGTGTACAATACCATTCAGAATCATCAGCTGTCTGTATTTTTCAATGAAATTAACAGCAGTAAGCCGTTTGCGGGTCTTTTTCATTTGCGGATCGGGGAAGGTAAGCCAGATTTCGGATATCTCCCCGTCACCAAAAAACAGCTTAATGTTTTCGATGTTCGTACGCAGGAAGCCTGCATTATTCAATCCCATTTCTTTGGCTTGGGTGGCCCCTTGCCACATTCTCGATCCCTTGATGTCGATCCCGATAAAGTTAAACTCTGGAAAATGTTTAGCCAGTTTTACCGTATATTCACCCTTGCCACATCCCAATTCAAGAATAACAGGCTTGTTGTTCCCAAAAAAGGCTTTACTCCACTTCCCTTTATACTTAAATTCTTCGGCCTGTAATTTTTTGTAGGATATCTGAACTACATGTTCATAGGTATTCAGATCAGCAAATTTGGATAGTTTATTCTTCGCCACTGTTCGGTATTTTAGGTCTGCTTCTGAATGATTTTTATAAGGTCGGTTGCCTATATTTCCATTTTGAGAATATCAATGTAAATCATTGATCGGAAACAATATCTATTGCATCAATCAATATGTTTTTTCAATTCTGATACCAATATCGCGGATGCCGGGAAGTACATTGTCTCGCATTCCCTGTTTGATTTTAAAAGTATATAAGCCTTTATGAGGAAAGTAGACACTTTTTTTATAAAGTATCTGATTGTCGTGCAATCCTCCTATTCCGCTTCCTTTCCATCGGCCCGAAGGTTCTGCAAGGGTAAATTCAACGGTATCTGTCCGCATTGCCCCGTCAGGCGAACCGATGGTCAGAAAAAGCCATAGGTTACTATAAGGATAAGTTCCCTTGTTCCTGATGTTTACATACAAGTTATCGTTACGGATTGTATCTTTTAGTTGCACATGAAAAACCACCAGAGAATCCTTGTTCCACCCCTTATCATCCAGCTTGATATAGGATTCAAAGACCTTCCTTCGGTCACAGGAAATAAGACCTGCCAACAGGAACAGGCTCAAAAAAAAGAAAAGATATTGCTTCATTGTTTGGGTCTGAATTTTCTTCGTCGATTGTTCCGTTTCTTGTTACCGGCTTGTTTCGGATCATCGAATCGTGTTAATGTGTCACGGTCAGAACCTGCTTCGAAATCAAGTTTTTCAACTACGGGTTTGATGTCAATGTCCTGAATCAATCTTTCGACTTTTTTACCGTTCTTATTCGACTGTAGTATTTCCTTCACTCTTTTAACAGGAACAGGGAAAAATGCTCCCGATTTGTCTCCAATCTGCGAATACCAGAATATTTGTTTGAAAATATCAGCTTTTTGATATTGATAGACTCCGTTTTCCGTTTCGAGAGGAACATTACCTGTCGGGAAATCTTTCTGAGCATCAATATAGGTATCCACTTCAAAATTAAGGCAGCATTTGAGTTTACCACATTGCCCTGCAAGTTTTTGTGGATTCAGTGAAATATCCTGATAACGGGCCGAATTAGTGTTTACCGATATAAAATTACTAATCCACGAAGCACAACAGATTTCGCGTCCGCAGGGACCAATACCCCCGATTCTTCCCGCTTCCTGACGTGCACCAATCTGTTTCATTTCGATACGAATCCTGAACGTATCAGCAAATACCCTGATGAGTTGACGGAAGTCAACCCGATCATCGGCCAGGTAATAGAAAATTGCTTTTGTTTTGTCGCCCTGATATTCCACATCGCCAATTTTCATATTCAGGTTAAGCTCGTTGGCAATCTGACGCGAGCGTATCATGGTCTGATGTTCCAGTGCAATGGATTCTTTCCATTTATCAATATCGGCCTGTTTGGCTTTCCGGTATATTTTCCTGATCTCCCCATTGATAAGAGTGACCTTATGCTTTTTCATCTGATCCATAACCAGATCGCCTGTCACTGTTACAATGCCTATATCATGTCCCGGATTAGCTTCCACGGCCACAATATCACCAGGATCTAATTTCAGGTTATTTACATTACGGAAGAAATCTTTTCGTGTATTTTTAAACCGAACCTCAACCAAATCGCTGGGATTAGAAATTGTGATTACATCATCAAGCCAATCATAAACGTGGAGTTTGGAGCAAGTACCACCATGGCCGTTGCAACATCCCCGATCAACCAAGTTGAGATCATCCATATAATAAGGTTCAAATCAAGCGTTAATATTCAAAGCAGCGAATTATTGGCAATGAACAAATTATATGCTGCAAATCAGTTGTCTTTGTTCGCTGACATTAAAGCAATTTATTTCTAGTCCTGAACCGTGAAAAATAGTTATTCAGACTGAGAATTGCTACTTATTTGCAAAAATAGATATAATACCGTATAAAACATACCTTCTTATCAATTTCCCGGCTTACATATCCTTATTTTGAATGAATAAGAACTAAGTCCCTGTCATTAAATAATTTCGCATTACCAATAATCTGTCACTCTGCCAATCGATATCTTCCGCCTAAAGTATCTAACGGGTAAGGTCAAAGTATGACCTTGTGTATACCTTGTGTATACCTTGTGTGTACCTTATGTATACTTTGTGTGTTTCAGAACACATAAGGTATACCTATCCTAATCTTATTCTATACATAATTTATACTCAAATATACTCTACTGTATAGCCCGTATATGACATTTGATTCCAATAAATTAAAAGCCAAAAAAAATGCGACCTCTTTTGAAGTCGCATTTCTATAAAAGGCTAATTTCGAATTGATTATTCAACATTGACATTGTATGAATAGGTTTTGTCATCCGTTGAAAGCACTACTGAATAAGATCCCTTGTCAAGTTTTTTAAGGTTAAAACCTTCGTTAACGTCGAATTTAGAACCCAGTTCCTTAGAATAAACCAGATTGTCGTCGCTGTAGAAGTTCAGGCTAAGATTTCCCTCAGAGAAATTAAGGAAAGAAAGCTTCAGGATTCCATCTTTGTATGCAAAGAAAGGTTCCATCATGTTCTTTTCTTTTCCGACAGCAATGTTCTTGTTCTTAATCTTGAATGAACGAACTGTGGTAAATTGATCAACAGTGGCTGACAATTTGTAATCACCGTTTTCAAGATTCGAGAAATCAAAAGTTTTGCGGTAATTGTCGCTGGCTGCATCTGTTTCCTTGTAATACACCACTTCTCCCTTGTCGTTTGCAATGCTTATCTGGAAAGTGCTGGCTTCGGCGTTTGAAATATCAACAACAGCTTTTTCGTTCGTCAGTGGGACGATATTAACTTTTAAGTTTCCTGACGCCATTAAAGTGTTCGCAAATGCTACAAATGCAAACAACATTGTTAATTTTGAAATTGTTTTAATTGTTTTCATGTTTTCTTGTTTTAAATACGATACAAACATACATGTTCTGCAACATACATGCTGTATAACATACGTTAATGTTTCATTACCCTTGTGTTAACAAAAACCAGAAACATTAAACCAATGTGAAGTATTGATGTCAATATCCTGATTAACTATCACATAGAATAACTAAAAAATACAAATACAATAATATAATATGGAAATTGAGATTCTGCAATTGCTTGAAGGAGCCCAAAAAGCACAAGGTTTAACCGTTATTATTGATGTCTTCCGTGCATTTTCGACTGCCTGTTATGCATTTGGGAATGGAGTTCAGCGCATTTATCCTGTCGGCGATCTCGAACAGGCCTATAAACTTAAAAGGCTGAATCCTGAATATATTTTGGTTGGTGAACGGAATGAGCAAAAACCCGAAGGTTTTGATTTCGGGAACTCTCCTTCGCAGTTAATGCCGGCAGATCTGAATCAGAAGATCATTGTTCATACAACAAGTTCTGGAACACAAGGTATTGCAAATGCAATCCATGCGGATCAGATCCTAACCGGTAGCTTTGTAAATGCCCGGGCCATTGTGGATTATATCAGGGAACAAAAACCGGAAAAAGTTTCATTGGTTTGTATGGGTTACAGTTGTCAGTATCCAACAGACGAAGATACTCTTCTGGCTGTTTACATTAAAAATGAATTGGAGGGGAAGCCTAATGACTATGAGGCTATGGTTGAACAAATACGGGAAGGTGATGGGGCACGGTTTTTTGCACCTGAGAAACAGGAATGGGCACCAGTTGCTGATTTCGACCTATGCCTCTCATTGAACCGTTTTAATTTTGTATTAAAAGTAGAACAGGAAAATGAATTGAATTATCTTCGGAAGATCATAGTGAACCACCACGGTCTCTAATGAAATATACTAATTTTAGCAACGAACAACTTTTAAACTACAACAATGAAAATATACGATTTTGACGAAGTGATTGACCGTACCAATACTAATTGCATCAAGTACGACATAAGAAAGTCCTTTTTTGGTAATGCTGATGTAATACCTCTATGGGTAGCCGATATGGATTTCAAGACTCCGGATTTCATAGTTGAGGCTATTAAAAAAAGAGCAGAACATGAAGTGTTTGGATATACCTTTCGTCCTGATTCTTATTCAGAATCCATCGTTAACTGGTTAAAACGACGTTATAACTGGGAGATTAAGCCAGAATGGATTTCATTTAGTCCAGGTGTTGTTGCAGGCCTGACACTGGCCATTGAGGCCTTCTCAAAACCTGGTGATGGAGTTATTATTCAGCCACCGGTTTATTTCCCCTTCTTTGATTCAGTTAAAGGAACCGGCAGGGAACTAATAGAAAATCCGCTTCAAATAAAAGATGGACGCTATTGTTTTGATCTGGAAGATCTGAAGAAAAAAATAACTCCAACAACCAGATTGCTTTTGCTCAGTAATCCGCACAATCCGGGAGGGATGGCCTGGAATGAAGGAGAACTTACGGCACTGGCGCAAATCTGTATTGAGAATAAAGTATTGATCATTTCGGATGAGATCCATTCGGATTTAATCTTTGAAGGCTACCAACATACTCCACTTGCGGGGATCTCAGAAGAAATTGCACAAAACTGTGTGGTTTGCATGGCGCCCAGCAAGACATTCAATACTGCAGGATTAACAACTTCCTTCCTGGTTATTCCGAATAAACGGCATTTTGTAGCCTATGAGCGTGTGATGAGACTTCCCCATCTGCATATGGGCAATATATTCGGCACAGTGGCTCTTGAAGCTGCATACACGCACGGAGACGAATGGCTCTCGCAATTATTGAACTATCTCCAGGAGAACTATTCTGTCCTTGAAAAGTTCTTCAAGGAGGATCTGCCTGAGGTAAAAGTGATGAAACCTGAAGCAACCTATCTGATCTGGATTGATTTTTCTGCTTATGGATTGTCTGATGAATTGCTTAACCAGAAGTTAATTGATAGCGGAGTTGGCTTAAACCGTGGTGTGGTGTTCGGCAAACAAGGAAGTGGATATATGCGTATGAATATTGGGTGTCCACGCTCTATACTTGAGCAGGCTTTGTTGCTGATTCAGAAGGCATTTAAGAATTAAAAACTGGCTATAGCTCTTTCTTTACCCAGTCAATAATACTGTCTTCAGTGATATCGTACATACAGCGGAAGTGTTTCTTCGGACAATTGCGGTAACCTAGTTTGGAGCATGGCCTGCATGACAAATCTTTAACTTCAAGAATTTTGGAACCCTCACCAGGCAAGTAGGGATACATTCCCAATTCGGGAGTGGTACTACCCCAAACCGACAATATCTTTTTGTGATAAGCAGCTGCTATATGCATCAAACCGGTATCGTTGGAGATCACTAACCGTGCGTTTTTCTCCAGTGAGGCCGATTGGTTGATTCTTAGCTTCCCTGTAAAATCAACCACGTTGCCGGTATTCCATCCTAAGATTTGATCGGCCATTGCCCGTTCGTTCTTTCCACCCAGAAGTATAAATGGTAGGTCAGTTTGCGTAATCAACTTCCTGTATTTTTCCACAGGGACTCTCTTTGTGAAATAGGTTCCTGCAAGTACCAGAGCCACGTAACCGTTTATGCAGTAACCAGGCAATTCAGATAAGGGGAATTCATCTTCTTCAGGAATAAAATGATCGAGTCCTTTTCCGTCATTGGTAATATTGAAAGGGAGCAAAGTGTCCATATTCCTGTCAACAATATGACCTTTGGGCATGAGGTGTATCTTAAAGCTTGTCAGAAGAAGCTTACGAATATTCAGTTTATTGAAACTGTACGATTTTGCCTTTAGGGCGAGCTTTACACGAAGACTGCGCAGATTGTTGTGTAAATCAATAATGTAATCGTAGTTCTCCGCTTTTAACTTCTGTATCAATTCTGAAATAGACCCTTCGAGTAAATGGATTTTATCGATATAGGGGTTGGCTTGAATCAGATCATAATTTCGTTTCTTGGTTGCATAATGCACTTCTGCCTCCGGAAACTGAGTTTTCAGGCATCGTACCACAGGCGAGGTCAACACTATATCGCCAATTGAGCTGAATCGTATGATAAGAAATTTAGTCTTCAAAATAAAAAACCCTAAAGTGTTTAGATCTTCAGGGTTTAAATATAATCAGATTATCGCATCTGTCAGCTAAACCGACTCTGCAAGTACTATTATTTTGTTGTCCTTGTTTTCAACTATCCCTCCTTCAACTTCAAAAAAGAGTTCCTTACCACTTTCTTCAACCACTTTAATCATTCCTTTCTCAAGAATTGAAATGATTGGTGCATGATGATTCAGTATTTCGAAAGAGCCCATACTTCCGGGCAACTGAACAAGCTTGATAGTACCTGAATACACTTTTTTGCTGGGAGTAATAATTTCAAGTATCATGAATATGAGAGATTTAGATTTCTAATTTTAAAAAGGAAACAGTAAAAAGGAAACAGTAAAAAGGAAAATCTACTATATAGCTTTTCCCCATTTCCTATTTACTTTTTTCTCTTTCCTTATTCCTATTTCCTATTCAGAAAATTATAGAACCAGATATTACACTCCAGTCAGTAATTTCTCACCCTTTTCGATAGCCTGATCGATATTGCCGACCAGATTGAATGCAGCTTCAGGATACTGATCAACTTCTCCGTCCATAATCATATTGAATCCTTTGATGGTATCTTCAATAGAAACCAACACGCCTTTCAATCCTGTAAATTGTTCTGCAACAAAGAATGGCTGAGAGAGGAAACGTTGCACTCTTCGGGCACGGTGCACGATGAGTTTGTCTTCTTCCGACAGTTCATCCATCCCGAGGATAGCAATGATATCCTGCAATTCCTTGTAACGCTGCAAAATCATGATTACACGCTGAGCACAATCGTAATGCTCGTCTCCAACAATCTCACGTGTAAGAATCCTTGAGGTTGAGTCTAATGGATCCACAGCAGGATAGATACCTAATTCTGAGATCTTGCGGCTCAATACTGTAGTTGCGTCCAAATGTGCAAAAGTAGTTGCCGGTGCAGGGTCAGTTAAATCATCCGCAGGTACATAAACTGCCTGAACTGAGGTAATTGAACCGTTCTTTGTTGAAGTAATACGTTCCTGCATAATACCCATCTCAGTTGCCAGAGTTGGCTGATAACCCACGGCTGAAGGCATACGTCCCAACAGAGCCGAAACTTCAGAACCTGCCTGTGTAAAACGGAATACATTATCCACGAAGAAAAGAATATCACGGCCTTTACCAGTACTTCCGTCTCCGTCACGTAAACTTTCGGCAATAGTCAAACCAGATAAGGCTACACGGGCACGAGCACCTGGTGGTTCATTCATCTGACCGAAAACGAGTGCCAGCTTCGATTTCTTAAGGGCAACAGGATCGACCTTTGTAAGGTCCCAGTTACCTTCTTCCATCGACTTTTTAAATTCCTCACCATAGTCAACAATGTCGGCTTCAATCATTTCACGGAGTAAATCATTCCCTTCACGGGTACGTTCGCCCACTCCGGCAAATACCGATAATCCGCTATGAGCAAGTGCTATATTATTTATTAATTCCTGAATAAGAACTGTTTTACCGACTCCGGCCCCTCCAAATAAACCAATCTTTCCTCCTTTGGCATAAGGCTCGATCAGGTCGACTACTTTAATACCAGTGAAAAGCATTTCTGTTTCGGTCGTTAAATCCTTGTAAAGGGGTGGCTCATTGTGGATATTATATCCATTTTTTGGCAAGGCTTCCAATCCGTCAACAGGGTCACCTGTAACATTGAGCAAACGACCAAGGGCAATCTGACCATTGGGCATCATGATTGGCTTGCCGGTAGCAATTACGTCCATTCCACGACGGAATCCATCAGTCGAATCCATTGCTATAGCCCGAACTGTGTTTTCACCAATATGCTGTTCACATTCGAGCACCAGATTATCCATGCCTTCCCTTACAATTTCGAGGGCATCATATATTCTTGGAAGTTCACTGCCTTCCAGATCAAAAGAAATGTCGATAACCGGACCGATTACCTGTGTTATTTTACCAATATTCGTAGCCATACTAATGATTTTATGCGAAAACTGAATTTTATTATAATTTAACTGAACAAAAATGAATCTTACAAATATAGTTTGTTTCGGGAATTAATTAATGATCCCGATTCATGATCAGGTTAGCTAAATGAAGTAATTCTGTTTTTATTTCACCTGTCAGATCAATTTCTTCGTGAACATCCAATGCAAGCTGATAGAATTCATCTATGAACGATTCTGTTATTTCCCTAATATTTAATTGATTATAGATATCTGTAATTGCCGATATTTTTTCATCCTCATCGAACTCCACTTTGGAAATCCAATCCTGAAGGAGCCCCCTGGTTTGACCGTCAGATATTTCCAATGCTTTTAACAGAAGAAACGTTTTCTTATTCGATACAATATCTCCGCCTATTCTTTTCCCGAATTTGTCCTGATCCGCAAAAACATCAAGCAAGTCATCCTGAAGCTGAAAAGCAATTCCAAGGTTCAGCCCAAAAACATAAAGCAGGTCAACAGTCTTTTCAGGGGCATTGGCAGCCATCGCTCCTATTTTTAAACTACAAGCGAGCAAGACTGCTGTCTTTAGCCTGATCATATTCATGTATTCCGAAATAGAAACATTCGTTCTGTTCTCAAAATCCATATCATGCTGCTGCCCTTCACAAACTTCAAGTGCTGTTTGTGAAAACAACTGAATCATGGGCTTAAGTTCCGTAGAATTACTCCTTAGCAAATAGTTATAGGCCATGATTGACATGGCATCGCCCGATAGAATAGCTATATTTTCATTATATTTTTTATATACCGACAAAGAATTTCGCCTCATCTCAGCCTCATCCATGATATCGTCATGTAATAGGGTGAAATTATGAAAGACTTCGATAGCCAGGGCGACAGGAAATGCTTTTTCAATGGTTTCACTAAATAAATTGTAGGCCATAAGAACCATAACCGGACGCAATCTCTTTCCTCCCATCGACAAGGCATAACCTACTGGTTCGTAAAGATTTTTTGGTGAAGTTTGGTAAAGCTGTTCGATCTCTCTATCTATTTCGCTTGAAACGAGTGATTGTAATTCGCTGATCTTGTACATAGTAGTTATATCTGGTTATAACCTATTATACAACAGCCTTGTAAGAAGTTCATCCTTGAATTTGGGAGAAACGGGCAATTGTGTTTTGTCTATCATTTCAACTAAGCCACCATCTGTTTTCAGATAACGGTTAACATTTTTCAAACTAATTAAATGCGAACGATGGATCCTGAAAAAGCCATGGGAGACCAGCAGGTTGTCAAAATCCAGCAGTGTACGGCTAACCAAGACCGAAGTACCATTATCAAAAAATATCCGGGAATAGTTGCGTTCACCCTCACACCTGGTTATGTCTTTTACCTTTACAATGGTAAATCCGTTTATTTCAGGCAAAGCTATAGTAGGATCATCTTCATAGCCTTGATTTAAGTTGCTTTTCAGTACTTCGAGCCGCTTCTTTTCATGCAACACCGGGATCTCATTGATCCTGTTTATGGTTGAACGAACATTTTCTATCAGTACAGGTTTTACAATGTAATCGAATGCAGAATATTTAAATGCAGTAATTGCATAATCACTATAGGAAGTAGTGAATACCACCTTGAACTCTACATTCTGAAGTTTCTCCAAAAGGCTAAAACCAGTACCATCAGCCATTTCAATATCCAGGAATACAAGATCAGGTTCCACACTATTAATCAGCAACAATCCTGAAGCTACAGAGTCTGCCTCGCCCATTATTTCAATTTCCTTGAAATTCTGTTCAAGAATACGCCTCAGCCCACGTCTGGCTAGTTGATCGTCGTCAATTATTACGGTATGATACATCTGAAAGACTAACAAATATTTTTTTTAAAATTAATACAAATGATCAAACTTGTACCCAACAACGTTAAAAAATCTTCTTTTCTTTTACTTTTTTACCCAAGAAGCCTGACTTTGTGTCCTTTCCTCTTTTTTGAAGTTTTAAATTACTGTTCCTTTAAGAATTTTGTTTATTACTACAAAGTCTTTATCTTTATTCATCGAATGTACTCATGCCGAAATCTGAAGATAAGATTCAGAAATAAACCTATTGAATCCGGACACCAATTCTCTTTCCATTCAGATTTTATTCAGGAAAGCAATAAACCTGCTTCCATTGTACACGGAATATATCCGGATCGGGATTGCGTCGGATAAATTAATCTATGATTAATTTGCAAATATAATAAGATCTCAATTTTAGTATAGTTATAGATCAGTCATAATACAGATATACTGAAGGAATACATAATCAATACTTACCCAAACCCGACCCAAACCCATTCCTTTATTGTCTTTGCTAACTTTACCATCAACCCCGATTGCAAATAAGTACCCTTTTCGGTTCTGCCCCAATTCGATTGATATCTATCCTATCATGACCTGAAAAGTATATCAAATTAACTGTTTTTTGGAAGCAAATAATCAGGGCAAACGCATTTAAAAAATGCTGTTTATGCCAAATGCTCCCCTTGAAGCTCAGTGGGTCAACCAAAGTGATAATTAGCTACATTTAAATAACCAATGTCGAAAGGTCCGTTCCCGACA
>Ga0073936_10002198_pt1 | contig 29274 bp, 29 predicted proteins | sample AliMusrvi5mmetaG_FD_87041 | JGI IMG/M metagenome (GOLD analysis project Ga0073936, IMG submission 87041) | Freshwater lake bacterial and archeal communities from Alinen Mustajarvi, Finland, to study Microbial Dark Matter (Phase II) - Alinen... | ecosystem: Environmental > Aquatic > Freshwater >...
AGGACTTCTGGGAGAACTAAATCAGCAAGGATTCTGCCACCCGGAAACAGGGGCAAAAATGGTCTACACATTAGCGTAAAGTGCCAAATAGTTTTCGTGTCGGATCAAGATATCTGAAATTACCAATGAGTGGCGCTGTTACGACAAACGGGGAGGAACATGTGGAAGAGTCGAACCTGAAACAGAGTTATAATCAGTTTGCCAGCGACAACTATGCCGGTATCTGCCCCGAAGCGTGGCAGGCGATGCAGACGGCCAACGCCGGATTTGTTTCGTCATATGGCGATGATGTCTGGACCGAGCGCGCCTGTGAACAGTTGCGCCAGGTGTTCGAAACCGATTGTCAGGTGTTCTTCGTTTTCAACGGCACTGCGGCCAACTCGCTGGCATTGGCGTCGCTCTGCCGTTCATACCATAGCGTCATCTGCCATGAACTGGCGCATGTCGAGACCGACGAGTGCGGAGCACCGGAGTTTTTCTCCAACGGCACCAAACTGCTGCATGTAAACGGTCCCGGCGGCAAGCTTGATCTGGCGGAGGTCGAACGGGTCATCACCCGCCGCAGCGACATTCATTACCCATGCCCCAAGGTCCTGAGTCTGACCCAGGCGACCGAAGTCGGCACGGTATATACGCCTGATGAGATAAGGGGAGCCGGCGAACTTGCCAGACGCCACGGCATGCGGCTGCAGATGGATGGGGCACGGTTCGCCAATGCGGTTGTGGCGCTGGATATCGCTCCTGCCGAAATAACCTGGCGAGCCGGGGTTGATGTGCTCTGTCTGGGGGGCGCAAAGAACGGGATGGCCATTGGCGAGGCCGTGGTATTCTTTGACCGTGAACTTGCCCGTGAATTTGACTACCGTTGCAAACAGGCTGGGCAACTGGCATCAAAGATGCGCTTTATCTCGGCGCCCTGGATCGGGATGCTCGAAAATGGCGCGTGGCTGAACAACGCCCGCCACGCCAACAATTGTGCAGCATTGCTGGAGCGGCGCCTTGCCGACATGGACGACATACGCATCATGTATCCACGGCAGGCCAACTCCGTGTTCGTCGAGATGCCGGAACCGGTTGTCACCCTCCTCCGCGCTGCTGGATGGCACTTCTATTCTTTTATCGGATCAGGGGGGGCGCGGTTCATGTGCTCGTGGCAGACAACGGAACAGGATGTGCTTCAGCTGGTTGAAGCGATACGGTCAGCTACCGTGGCAACGGGAGGCGTCATATGATAAAGACGGCTACATTCGAGGCGCTGCTGGACGATACGGCTCCGGATGGTCAGGGTGGCTACACGTTCACTCTTGAGGGGAAAACCTATCATCTGCAGGAGAAGGATGAGGTTCGGAGCATTGCGGAAGCGCATGGGTATATCATTATCTACTGATCAATCTGCGACCGGAACCGGGCACGCTCCTCCCTGACAAGTCCGAGGCACCCGGTCTTTCAGACTGATAACTTTTAATTTTTCTAAACATGATCTGATTACAACTATTGTCTTGCATTTTGCCGGTCAAATGGAGAATATGAGACAAACAATCAGGAATTGCAGGTTTTGTCGAGCGTCCCCCAATGTTCGGCTCCCATAATCGCATTCACTCCAATTTTATTATCGCTAAAACCGGGGCTGGGCTCGTTGCTTGTCAATCCCACACCGCTTCTCGCATTCGAAAGGGCTGAGCTGATGAAACAATTACGCTGTCTGGTGGTCGATGACGACGAAGTGGGGCGAGAGCTGCTGATTCTGAACCTGCAAGGGCTCGCGCAGTGCGATAGCGCCGCCGACGGTCGTGAAGCGCTGGACAAGTATAGCGCGACCCTCGATACGAATCCGTATGATCTTATTTTTCTTGATATAATCATGCCCGTGATGGATGGACACGAAACAGCGAAAGCTATCCGCCGCATGGAAATGGAGCGAGGCATCATCCCGGACAAAGGGGTTAATATTATAGTGCTCTCCTCCTTGAACACTCCCCAGGACATCATCAAATCCTATGTTTCTGCCCATTCGGCAGCACACATCGTCAAGCCGGTCAAGGCGGATAAGCTGATTAAAACCCTGCATAAACTGGGCTTGCTTCCCGCGCCATGACAAACAAAGAAAAGAATCCCGGATGTAACGGATAAAAGCGGATCAGGCGAGTCTGGTATCAACGGACTTTCAGAGAGATCGCAACAAGGCCGTAATGTCGTCCAGCGAATAGGGTTTGGGAAGTACCCCCTTGAATCCATGGGAGCGGTAGTGGGACATGACCAAATCATTTGCATAGCCGCTTGATACGATGACACATGCCTTGCTGTCATAACTCAACAGTTTCTCAACCGTTTCAACACCTCCCATCCCTCCCGGAATAGTCACATCAAGAATCGTGATATCGAATGGCACTCCCCTGTCCCTGGCATCACGGTACATCGCGATCGCTTCATCGCCGTCGCAGGCAAAGGCAGCCGCATATCCAAGAATTGCAAACAGTTCACCCGCAACCGACCTGACAATTTCCTCATCATCCATGACCAGTACCCGTCCGGATTCTTTCTGCATAGCCGTTCCGACGAGAGCATGTACAACTGCCGGAACCTTCGTGGTAATGCTTCGATCGGCAGCGGGCAGGTAGACCGAAAAGGTGCTCCCCTTCTCTTGTTCGGACGAAACGGTGATCATTCCGCCATGATTTTTGATAATGGAATAGCAGGTAGCCAGGCCAAGACCGTTGCCCATCGGCTTTGTGGAGAAATAGGGGTCGAAGATGCGATGGAGATGCTCTTCTGCTATGCCGCATCCAAAGTCCTTGACAACGACCCTGATATATTCGCCCGGCGGCATTGGGAGAACGGATTCGTCGTCGACGCGGAAAGTCTCCCCGCTGACCGTCACGAAGCCACCATTCGGCATTGCCTGGCAGGCATTGATCAACAGGTTGCTGAACACCTGTATTATCTGTCCGGCATCAATATTCGCCGGAGGAAGATTCTTCGATAACGCCAGATCGCAGGAGACGTTGGAGCCAACCATACTTATGTCTATAGCTTCTCGCAGTATGGTCGTCAGCGAGGTGATCTTTCGAACCGGCTTGCCCCCTCGCGCGAAGGTGAGAAGTTGCTGGGTCAGGTTTTTAGCCCTGAAACACCCGTTTTCGGCGTTTTTTAAAAATGCCTGGATCTGTTCGTTATCCTTCGTTTTGTAGCGGGCAAGCGAGATGAATCCAACCACGGCGGTCAGGATATTGTTAAAATCATGTGCGATTCCTCCCGCCAGAACACCTATGGATTCCAGCTTTCTACTATTGAGCAGTTCATATTCCATCAGATTGCGGGCACGTTCCGCCTTCGTACGCTCTGCAATTTCAAACGTCAACTGTGCATTGGCTGTCTCAAGTTCATGAGTCCGCTTCGAAACCTGCATTTCCAGCTGTTCATGATACATGACAAGCTGGATGTCACGCTCCTGAATCTGCGCCAGCATCGCGTTGAAACTCTCGGAAAGCGTCCCGATCTCATCCGAGCGGTAAGACTCCGCCCGGATACCGTAGTCCCGCTTCAGAGAAACGGCACGCGCAACCTCAACCAGATTCTGGACCGGTTTAGAAATGTACTGCATCAGCCGGGAAGCAATTGCATAGGAAACGCACGAGACAACAATCAACACGAATAAAGCCAGCCAAATGAAGCGGAACTGGCGTACTCCCATGGCTGTAAGGTCGTACCGGAGATAGATCCTGCCGATCTGCTCTTTTTCCAGATAAATCGGACGAAAAACATGAATCGTATTATGATCGAAGGTCGTTTCGGTAGGTGATATCACGGGTTCGGGGTACCCGCTTGCGCCATTACGGGAATACCGTGCGAGTTTTGTTCCGTCTTTACGAAAGAGTGCCGCCATATCGATATTCGGATGGGCTCTCAATGCCAGCAGGATTTCGTTCGCAGCATGCGTGTCGTCGAAAGTCACGGCTGCAGTACTGTTATTCGCAAGGGTGTCTGCCAGAGCAGTCGCTTCGTTCAGCAAGTCGTAGCGTTTGGCCAGGTAGTCGTTGATAATGAAGATGAGGCAGGCGAGCACAAGAGATACAATGCTGGTAACCATGAAAGAAATCATCAATTTATGCTTGAACGGCAGGTTATGGATGCGGTCAGATACGGGAATCATGGCTGCCCCCGCACAATTTTGGCAAGATTGAGCAGTTTCGAGCTGATTTCAAGACCACTTCGCCGGGATGCTTCAAGATTGATTTCAAAGGTCAGCCTGCCGTCGAATGGGATGAATCTGACGATACCACCCTGGGTGGCAAAGGCAGGGTAGTCGCCAACCGTAAGAACCGGGCTGTTACCGACCGAGGCAATAATTTTTTTAGCCAGGGAGCGTTCCGTTGACTCCCCGATGAATAGCAGGTGACACATACCCGCCTCGACACCGCTCCCGAATCGAATCACCTGGAACTGCCGTCCTTTGGTACTTTTTTGAGTCAGGGATTCAAGGGCTTCGATGAGCGGCATATCTTCAACAATACATGCCCGGAATGGAGTTGAATTATTCTCGAAGGAGGCTGGGGGCCACGTAATGAACTTCGTGAAATTATAGATAAAAGCAGCTTTGACATCATGTTCGACCGCGCGAGTGGGTGAGTCGAGTGCGGCAGAGGCTGACATCGGCGCCAGAAGCAGCGCTGCGGTCAGGAATCCCTCCAGTAAAAAACCGGTTATTTTTTTCAGAATTTCCATGCCACTTTACCGTACATGCTACGCTCGGTCTGTGCGGCGGGATTACCGAACAAGTCCGGGCCAAACTCCAGATGTTTTGCTGCAAGAAGGTTCTGCCCAACCAGAGACAGCTCCAGATTCGGTACCGGTTTCCAGGCAACCCTGGCATCCATGGTGACATAGTCCGGCACTTCAGGACCACTCAACGAATCAACATAACGGAGCCATATGGTACAGTTCACGTTATGAGGAAGCGTTATGACCGAGTTGACGGAGAGTTGATGCCGTGGGGAGGTGTCGACATTCATAAATAACTTGTCTTGAGGCAGCACAGAAGAAGATGATACGGAAAGGTCCAGAAACGAGTATGCAACGGCAAGCTCCAGCCAGGCACGTGGACGCCAGTCAACCGACAATTCACCCCCTCTGCCGACCGCAGTCGATGTAGACGCAATATTGACCGGCACAAGCGTCGGCGGCGCCCCACCCTGGGGCAGGCCCTGGACCGCTCCGATCAATGAGCGGTAATCGTTGTAAAAAAGCGCCAGATCGAAGAAGAGCACCGGAAGCGGCTGGTAACGGTATCCCGCTTCATAGGCAATCAGTTTCTCGGAAGGGAGCCTGGAGTTTCCAATCAGCCGGATTTCGGTCACCGGCGGAATAAAACCCACTTGAGACAGAATCGTCGTTTCAGCCCGCGACGGGGTGCGTACGGCACGGGTCACGGCGCTCCAGAACGTGTGCTGCTCGTGGGGCGTCCAAAGGATCCGGGCCGTCGGCTGTAGTTCCCAACCGGTTATGTCGGCATGTTCGATCCGGGAACCGAGTATCAGATAGAGGGAGTCGGAAAGCAACGTTATTTTGTCTTGCAGGAACGCACTGAAAAGATGCTCCGTCATGCTTGCCGGGATAAACGCCGGGACAAATGCAGTGTTGCCGTTCAACTGGTCATGCGTCAGTCGGAAACCGGTCCCCCAAACGACTTTTTGCCTACTCCCCGGAGCAAACGTATGCTGCAGTTCGAAATTGGCGGTATCCCGCGTCTCGTGGTGGTTTCTATCGGCATCAACCCGCTTTTTGGCAGAGGCCCGGTCATAATAGAGCTGAATCGAGAGATCCGACGTATCCGACATACCACGGTTCCAGCGTCCCAGCAGGTTTACGCCGTCGAAAAACCCTGAGCCGGCACGGCTCTCATACGCATCCCCCTGCAAGGTAACCGTATCGTGTGACGCCAGGTCCCAATCCCCCCGAAAGCCGCCTCTCCAGTCGTTCCAGTACCCCTCCAGATCCGGCGTATCTACCGGTGGCTGGCTGTCCCGGTAAAAAAACGTGCCATACCCCCGCACAAAACCGTTTTCTCCACTCTTTATGCCATAGCGTATTCCCGTTGCCGCCCGCTCCCAGGTCCCCCCCGCAGCGGTTATCACCCCTCCTTGCGTATCCCGTGCATGCCTGGTCGTGATGCTGATCACTCCGTTGACAGCGTTGGCGCCCCACAGAGTTGATCCCGGGCCGCGGATCACCTCAATCTGTTCAATATCTTCCAGCATGATTTCCTGTACGTTCCAGTATACGCCGGAAAACATCGGATTGTACAAGGTACGGCCATCCTGGAGTACCAGCAGCTTGTTGGAGAATCGTCCGGCAAACCCCCTGATGCTGATAGCCCACTTGTTGCCGTCGATCCGTGACACCTGAACTCCCGGCGCCAGGCGCAGCGCCTCGGGGAGCGATGTAACACCCGACCGGCGGATATCATCATTGGTAATGACATGAATGGCAGAGGGAGCCGTAAAAGATTTCTCCGGCTGTTTGGAAACGGAGTACACCTGAACCTGCATCAACTCTTCCAGAGAAAAGTTTGCCAACTGGGTAGCAGATGCAGTCGCAAAGGAACCTGCAGAGGATTCGTACGGCAGCCCCGCGAACAAAAGAAACGCCGCGATACGTGCGATACGGAGAGCAGGTACGGCAGAGGGGAGCAGAGGGGAGCGTGTGGGAATACAGGTCACGGGCATCTCGCAATCAGGCTGAAACGGGTTGGCCATCAAGAGGGGAACGACAAACTATTGCCCAAGGGCCTCTTCAATTTTTATCTTATCAAACCCTACGATGATTCTGCCGTTGATAAAAAAGGTCGGGGTAGAATCGATCTTCTGCTTTTTCACAATTTCAAGCTGTTCTTCCTGCAATTTTACCCCATTTGGAGTTATTCCCTCATATTTTTGAAGCGAATCCAGTTTCCCCGACATCACTTCATGATAGGCCGTAGCACGATCCATGTGTGACAGGATGTACTGTGCTTTTTCTTTTGCTCTGGGATGGCGGGAGAGTGGATAGAAAAAAACCTGTTGGGTGACATCACGACGTCCCTCGAAATATTTGGCAGCCTTGCGACAAAAGGGACAATCGGGGTCGGTAAATTCGATTACCGTCTTTGGGCCGCTCCCTATGGCAACCGCTTTGCTGAAATCAAAATTGGCCGCATGGGCCGGCTTTGCGACGACTGCTACCGTCAGAACCAGCAGTATCAGGAGGATGTTTTTCATTGTATACTCCAACCGGATTAATTGTGTTCGCAGCATTATTCGGAACAACAGGGCAAAAGGATAGTAAATTCGCTCCCCTGTTCCGCTTCACTCTTCGCCCAGATCATGCCGTTAAAACGCTCTATCACCAATTTGCAATACGCAAGCCCCAGTCCCGCTCCACCACGTTCCCGTTCCGATTTTCGGGAAAATTGGGAATATCGGTCAAATATGCGTTCCAGTTCATCATGGGGGATGCCATTGCCGGTATCACGTACCGACACCTTGACAAAGCACTCTTGGGCCTGGAAATCCGGAGGAAGCGGTATATAACCCGGGATGTCCAACGTATGCGCCTCCCTGCCGGAAATCGAATGGCACGAAATAATAATTTTACCCCCCTCGGGAGTAAATTTCAGAGAGTTGCCAAGCAAATTTCCGATAACCCGGTTAAAAGCGTTCCTGTCAACCGCAATTTTCCCGCTTCCCGAACCGGAAATAACGGAAAGCTCAATGCCGTCATGTTTGGCCGGGCGGGCAAATTGATTGGCAATCTTGTCAACAAGGTCATGGGCGTTATACTGTTGGATCGCCATCTGAAACTTTCCAAGTTCGAACTTCCGTAAATCGAGAAGGTTGTCGATCATGGTGACGACTTCATTGCAACTATCGATGGCCGATTGCAGATACTCTTTCTGTTCTTCGTTGACTTTGCCGAGACACTCCTCACGAATAATGTCGATTGAACCGATTACGGCGGTCAACGGATTTTTCATATCATGCGAAAGCATCAGAACAAAGTCTTCTTTTTCCTGCTGTAACAGTTGTTTTTCCATTCGTTCCCGACGATGGATGAGAGCCATTTCAATTCTCAGCAGCATGTCGGCAAAGGCAAACGGTTTGGAAATATAATCCGATGCCCCTTTTTTCATACACTCCACGGCAAGATCTTCACTGCCGTGTCCACTCATCATAACAACCGCGGCATCGCTCCTCGAATCCTGAATGCGCTTCAGCACCGTTACGCCATCAATCCCCGGCATTTTAATATCGAGAAGGATGGCCGTATAATCTTTTTCACTTTCAAACAAAGCCAGCGCGGTTTCACCGCTGGAAGCTATTGAGGTAGTATACCCGTTATCATCCAGAAACAGTTTCAGAGCCAGGGTAATTTCCGGTTCATCATCAACAATCAGAATTTTATCCAGCGATTGGGCACTCACCGGGTATCCTCCCTTTTCATTACGGACAGGAATGCTTCAGCCAGGATCAGATCTTCAGGCGTGGTAATTTTAATGTTGCGATAGTCGCCCCGAATAATATGAACCTCTCCTCCGGAGCGCTCAATCAGGGATGCGTCATCAGTGCCGAAAAAACCGTCTGTTTCGGCAGCACGGTGAGCGGTAAAAATGTTCCCGAAACGGAACGACTGCGGCGTCTGGGCCTGCCACAAACTTTCCCGTGGAGGAGTATCGCACACGACGCCATCACGCACCGTCTTTATGGTATCCTTAACCGGAACAGCCACCAGGGCGCCGTCATACAGCGCCGCCATTGCAATGGAATCGCGCAGCAGATGCTCCGTTATCAGCGGTCTGACACCATCATGAATAAGAATGACGTCGTCATCGGAAACGTGCTCCCGCATGGCATTCAAACCATTCATTACCGAGTTTTGGCGTTCCTTCCCTCCTGGGATGATCGCTACAATTTTTTTAAAACCGTACGCCTCGACAACATGCTTTTGGCAATACGGGATCTCCTCGACAGGAATTACCAGGTAGATAGCATCAATCAGAGGAGACTGTTCAAAAACCGAAATGGTACGGGCAACAATCGGCATGCCATTCATCTGTAGATACTGCTTGTTGATTGAGGCGCCCATACGTTTACCCATGCCGGCGGCCGGTATGAGTGCAATGGATTTGAATGGGGTCATTAATTATTTCTCCGAAACCAGTATATCAGTTTCTTGCGGAGATGCAACATTTGAATGAGCAACCATATTCAGCTATTTTTACCCGACGTTGAGCCATTCATCAGCACTCTGCCGCCATATTCGGCGTTCTGGCGGACAAGTGTTTCAGCCAGATCGGCATCTTTTCTCCGGAATGCCTCGATAATTTTTTCATGTTCCTGTACCGAAACGGCCATCCGCCCCGGAAGACTCAGTGACGTAAAACGAAGACGCTGAAATTTGGTTACCAGACCGGCGATCAATTCGTGCAATTTTTCATTGTCGGCGGCCTTGATAAACAATTCATGAAAATCACTGTGTATCTTGAAAAAATGCTTAATATCGCCCAGTTGAGCAAGCTCAGCCAATCTATCGTTTATGGTCTGCAGACGATTCAGATCCTTCTTGCTCAGATTTTCACAGGCCCGTCGTGCAGCATACCCCTCCATGATGCTTTTAATGGCATAAAACTCTTCGACATCCTTGGGGCTGAACTCGCTGACTATGGCGCCGCGACGCGGAATCACCGTCAAATACCCTTCCGATTCAAGCTGCCGGAAGGCTTCCCGGATCGGAGTGCGGCTGATTCCGTAACGCTCGGCCAGCTCAGGCTCCGAAACCCGGCTACCCGCTTTGAGACTACCGGATACGATTGCATCACGAATGTTTTCCAGGATTTTTTCGCGCAGTGTCAGATGTTTTTCCAACGGTTTTTTCATGATAAAAGGGAGCTCCCAGGGGAAATTTTTGAACATTGTATACAGTATGCACAATTTGTCAATTATATCACGCTGTGGGTAAGCTTTTGCAAGCACTTTTGAGCGGCAATCACTGCAAAGCCCTCCACTTTCCTCCTCCGACAGCGTAGAAAGTACCTTGTTTTTTTGAGCCCTTGCAGGTAATCTGCAAAAACTATGGATCCGGTTCGACACCTCAAAATTTCGTTTGCCGTCCTTCTGATGCTTATCTCAGGGGGAACGATCGGCTATATGTCTATCGAGGGGTGGCGTCTGCTCGATGCCGCCTATATGACGGTTATTACCCTGGGAACGGTTGGTTTCAAGGAGGTCCATGACCTTTCGGACGGTGGCAAACTGTTCACCATGGGACTCATTGTCGTCGGCGTCAGCGTGTTGAGTTATATCGTCGGCAGTCTGGCCCAGATCATGTTCGAAGGACAGTTTGAGCGAATTTTGGGGAGGAAAAAGGTGGAAAAACGGATAGGAGCACTCACCGGGCACTACATTATCTGCGGTTTTGGCCGGATCGGTTCACTGATTTGCAAGGAGTTCAAAACAAACGGAGTAGAGTTTGTCATTATTGAAAAACATGCGGAAGCGATGGAGCGGCTTGAAGAAGATGATTACCTGCATATGAAGGGGGATGCCACACTCGATGAGACCCTGCTTAAAGCTGGGATCAACAGGGCCAAGGGGCTGATTTCGGTTGTTACCTCCGACACTGAGAATGTCTATATCACCCTTACCGCACGCGGCCTCAATCCGGATCTTTATATCATGGCCCGCTCCGGCGAAGAAGGCTCCGACATCAAACTCAAACGAGCCGGCGCCAACAAGGTAGTATCACCGTACACCATAGGCGGAAACCGCATGGCTCAGTCGATTCTACGCCCGAACGTGGTTGATTTCATCGAGATTGCCACCGGCCATGAGCATCTTGAATTGCAGATGGAGGAAATCAATATCCCGGCTCACTCGGCTTTTGTCGGTGAAACTCTCGTCAGCTCCGGGTTCCGCAAGGAGATTGGCGTTATCATTGTCGGCATAAAAAAAAGTCACGGAAAAATGGTTTTCAACCCGCATTCCCACACCAAGATTGATGAGCGTGACACGCTGATCGTGCTCGGAGATCCTGCTTCAATTCACAAACTGGAGGATCTGGTGGCCCGTCCGGCTTCCGATGAAGTCATCAAACAGCACAGGAAAGAGTCTCATGAAAAATAATATTCACGCCCATGTCCCGTATGGTCGCCTGGCGGAACATCTGGAGTATGCCATTACAAACGGCATTAACCCTGAGGTCTTTTTTCCTGCCGAGGCTCTTGATCATCTGGTCTGGGAGGAGTTGGCAACACTTGCCGGCGAACTTCATGCCACCGGTCTGAAGACGACAATCCACGCACCATTTATAGATCTCAATCCCGGCGCGGTCGATCCCAGCATCCGCGCGGCCAGTCGCCACCGCATCCGGCAGGTGCTGAAGGCCGCCGAACTGCTCCGCCCGCAGGTAGTCGTTGTTCACCCCGGCTATGACGACCTCCATTACGGCGAAAACCGACTGACATGGTTGAAAAACAGCATTGATTTTTGGCAGGAATTTGTCCCGCAGGCTCGGGAACTCGGAACGATTCTGGCGGTAGAGAATATCTATGAGAAAGAGCCATCCACCATCAAGGCTCTTCTTGATGCCATTGACGATCCCTGCTTCCGGCACTGTTTCGACGTAGGGCACTGGAACATGTTCACATCGGTCACGCTTGAGGAGTGGTTCCATGAACTTGGCTCATACATTGTCGAAAGCCATATTCATGACAACCACGGACGGCGTGACGAACATCTGCCGGTTGGAGAGGGAACCATTAATTTCGAACAGTTCTTTTCGCTCTTGAGGCGGTATGCTCCTGCAGCGGTCTGGACGATTGAAGCGCACAACACGGAACATCTTCAGCGGGCGCTGAAAAACATACAAAACCACCGGATTTCGTGAGCCCCTGACACTCGGTAAAGAGCTGGTCGGCGTATGCTGCTGTTCCCAAACCGCTTTCGGCTGAAGATCCGTCTGCATGGAAACTTTTTCAGGACACTTTTTTCAGATGGTTTTTTATTCATTCTATGCTACAAGTACGGTAATTCCAATTTCTGACTATACAGGTCTTATTTATACGGGATTTCATGGACTTTACCTCTCTTTACAGCACCCGGATTCAAACAACCTTTGACGATGATCAGGCCTCAATTCTGAAGACCTTTCATTCCAAATTGTCGTCGAAAGAGGGGCTGAAAGTAACTCTAACGAATTATTACAAAGGGTTGCCGATAATTTATCCTGCCAAGATCCTTGGCGTCGAACGTGGCACTCTCGACATGGATGTCACTCCGCAACAAGCGGTGGCAATTGCCACGGATCGCTATTCGCTGATCCGTTCCGCTCTCTTTGCGTATCCCATTCTTGCCCATGTCCAATATGCCAACGTCAAGAAGCACGCCGCATCTCTCAACAAGCTCTGTTTTGTCGAGATCTTGGCTGAAAAACGCGCTGCGGTACGCCTCGATCTGGAACCGCCGGTCAGCGCAAAAATGCAATCAGGAGATCTGGAGATTGCCGGAGATCTGGTGGATATTTCAACATCGGGACTTGCGATAACCGTTGACAGGTATGTAACGGTGGAATCCGGAACGGAAATGACGGTAACATTTCCGTTGCCTGACCCGGTCCTACTGACGGAAACCTTCATCTCGCTGGCGGCAACACTCGTTGGCATTGCGGGAAACGGTGCGCCATACCGCTATAAATTCAGAATCTCGCCGGAAAAACATCATGAGCAACTTATTTCCCGCTACAGTTTTCAGCGTCAGGTAGAGATTATCCGAAGTTTAAAGGAAGTCGCCGCTTAATAACTCCTCACTCCTCACTCCTCACTCCTCACTCCTCACTCCTCACTCCTCACTCCTCACTCCTCACTCCTCACTCCTCACCCTACAGACTCGTTGCAGGTCGCGATACACATTCACCGGAACCGGCTTGCCATCAACAAGATGGAGCACACTGAAATGCAGATGCGTCGGTGAACGCCGTTTGGCGGCATTAAGGCCACTACGACCCACCGAGGCCAGCAGTACTCCCGGTCGGACAATGGTTCCCAACGTAACAAACAGCTCCTCATTATGGGCGTAATAGACCAGCAGGTCATTCGCCGGATCATAAACCCAGAGGTAGTTGCCCCCCCGAAGCCCGCTTCCCTGTTGCCACCCCTTTTCAAGCGCCACTACAATGCCACCGGTCATGGAGAGTACGGAAACCAGCTTGCCGCTCCGGTCATCACGGCGGTCCTGATTCCGGTCGCGAATAAAAATGTCGTACGCGGGATGGCCGCCATGACGATTGCCACTGAAAAAATCATACCCGCCCGGAACGAACCCGTGATCCCCCCCCTTATCGATAGCGCCCGCAGCATACCCTGCCACCGGGAACATCCACTGCGTGGCCGGATAGTCCCTGCCGCCGTTCCGGTAGTATTCCGCACGTATGCCGGTCAACATTCGAAAAAGTTCCGTACGAGCGGCAATGCGACCGATCCGCCCATCACGGATCAGGCTGTTCAGTTCATTGTACGCAGAGCAAAGTGAAACGGCAGCCGGTATACGAGCACCTTCTGTTTCCGGGGAAGTAAACAATTCATTCAGATCCGGTTCAGCGGCACCCGAGAGAGTGGCTGCACCCAGCCAGCAGCAGAGCGCTGCGGAGATGATCGATACGGCATACCGATTCATATGACAACCGTGCCGTCATATCCGCAAAGCAACGGACGCACCTGCATGCCGGGCGCATGCCGGAGAGCGGCCTGCCTGACCCGTTCCGCCACGATTGCCACGAGTGCCGTATCAAAACCGCTCGTAATTGCAATTTCGCGGGCCGTGTTGGCATGCGAAATAATTTCCAGCGTTTCGTTCGGGAGCTGCGCCGCCTCCCCCCACTCTCGCAAAACGGCAAGATCGAGCTCGGATGCCGCTGCGTGGGTGTTTTCGTAACCGCAGGCAATTTTGAGCAGCTTGGCAAACTGGCAGGCGATGATCGGCTTCAGAAAGCCGCGCTTGCCACATGCCCGCAAGGCATAGGCCACATGGTCTCCCATCATGATACAGGCTTCTTCAGGAAGAGGGGCAAGATGCCGTTGAGCTGTCACTTCACTGCTTCGCCCGGTAGAGAGGACCACCGTTTCGCAACAACAGGCTTTTGCCACATCCAGAGCAGCATCGATTGTATCGGTCCAGGCTTTGGTCGATATGGGACGCACAATACCGGTCGTTCCGAGAATAGATAGTCCGCCGATAATTCCCAGGCGGCCATTCAGAGTCTTCGTCGCCCGTTCTTCCCCATCGGGAACGGAGATGACGATGTGAAGGGATGCGGGATGTGGGGTGAGGGAGGAGAAAACCTGGCGAACCGCTTCCTCTATCATCCGGCGCGGTACCGGATTGATGGCCCATTCGCCCGGAGAAATCGCCAGCCCCGGCTTGGTGACCATGCCTATTCCCGTACCACCTTCGATAACAACATCCCCTCCCCCATGGCTGGGGATGATTGAAACATGGGCATGCAGTTCCGCCCCATTGGTGATATCCGGGTCATCTCCGGCATCCTTGATCACGAAACAGCTCGCATGGTCTGACGTAAACGACTGACCATCCAGATGAAACGTAGCAGTGATACCGGCCGGAAGATCGATAGCGACTTCGGAAACGAGGGCCTGTCCCCGCAGCATCAGCGCTGCGCCTTTGGCCGCCGCCGTAGCACAGGCTCCGGTGGTATATCCGGAACGAAGATGCTTCTTCATACCATCCTCGTCAGAAACAGATGCCAGAAATGCAGGGTGATAAACGAGAGGGGGATGCCGATGCCGACCAGCATACCAACCAACTGGGGCCGCAGATTGTGGTCGATGGCAATAATTCCGGCCGTAATCATAGGGGCCATGGCAGCTTCGAAAATCGTCACCTGGATCACGGTCCCTGTCGCGCCAATAACAAAGCGGTACAACAGAAAGAGCAGCAGCGGTCCGAACAGGAGTTTATACACCAGCCCGGTTGCGAGCGGTTTCAGCACCTGCCGTAAGCCGCCAAACTGAAGCTGGAATCCGACCGAAACCAGCGCCAGCGGCGTCAGGGTACTGCCAAGCTTTTGAAGTATTTCACTGCTCCATTCCGGAAAAACGAGCGGTCGCAGCACCAGTGCCAGGAGCAGCGCCTGAAGGGGGGGGAACAGCAAAATCTTTCGGGCCATCCGGCGCGGCGTGACATCTCCGGATGAGTAGAGTGCCGCCACAAGAATGCCGAGTGTGGAGAGAACCATAAATGATCCGAGCTGATCGGCAATAATACCGATCCCCAGGTACTCTTTGCCGAAATAGGCTTCAATCATCGGCAGACCGACGAATGAGGTATTGCCCAGCCCCGCAACCAGTATCAGTGCGCCTGTCGTCTCCCGCTCAAGCCGGAGCATCTTCCCTGCCGTTCCGAAAACCAGCCAGGAGCCGCCGAACAGCAGCCAGGCCATTCCTGCCGTAAGCAACAGGGACGAATCAAGCGCAATATTATGGATATGCAGGATAGTCAGGGCCGGCAACGAGATATGAATGATAAAACCGTTCAGAGCCGCAGGAGTCGCGGCAGGAAAACGCCCGGTCCTCCTGAGTCCGAAGCCGGCCAGAAGACAGATTGCCAGGAGAATAATGTTAGCCATGCCGCTCTGTCAGGAGGCAACAAGGATGGCCAGTGCATTCACCACCGCGGCAGCCACGTTGGAGCCCCCCTTGCGCCCGATGTTGGTGATAAATGGAATGGCATGGCTGCCGGAGGCCAGAGCATTTTTGCTTTCTTCCGCCCCCACAAAGCCGACCGGCAGACCAATAATCAACAGTGGTTTGACAGCACCCTCCGCAACAAGCCGGAGCAGTTCAAACAGTGCCGTCGGGGCGTTGCCGATGACAAAGATACGATTATCAGGGTCGGCGACAGCCTTGCGCATGGCGGCAACGGAGCGGGTAACCCCTTCCGATTGCGCCTGCGCAGCCACATCCTGGTCAGCAACATGGCAGGACATCCGGCATCCCAGCGCATTCAGACGGGGTTTGCTGATGCCGGACAGCGCCATATTCGTATCGGTGACGATACCGGCGCCGCTCCTGAGCGCAGCTACCGCTTTTTCCACGACATCATCGGAGAAGACCATTGCCTGGACGTACTCGAAGTCGGCGCTGGTATGTATCGCACGGCGTACTATCTGCCATTCCGCAGCGGGCCAGCCATGATCGCCCGCTTCGGCATCTATGATGCGAAAGGATTCCGTTTCGATCTCTTCAGGTTTCATGGCCAGCGACTCCATCAGCGCCACCCGAGCCGTTCCAGCGATTCGCCAATCCGCTCGGCTTCAATCTCCGCCAGTTTACGGTGCGCTCCCAGATGCCCCCCCATCTCCATGACCAGATCGGGATACCGTTTTTTGGCTTCGGCAATCTCCTCCGGCAGATCATGCAATACATGGGCTCCCATGAAGAGGAAATAAGGCATCAGCAAAATCCGCCCGGCTCCCTGCGCCACACAGGCATCAATGCCCCGTTGAATGTTCGGTTCATGCATCTCACGAAAGGAAACTTCAACGATTTCAAAGCCGGTGATCTCCCGCACCATTGCCGCGATGTCGCGAGCAGTGTCATTGGCCTCGGAAATACGACTGCCGTGAGCCATCATCAAAATTGCCGTTTTCATGATTTTAGTCCTGTCCTTCTGCGGGTAACAATCGTTCCTGTGTGGTAAATACTACTTCTTGAAGGTTTTCATGATATAGTCGGCCAACAATTTGGCATCGGCATCGGAAACCGCCTTGGCATCGAAAGCCGGCATTCCGCCGCCACCCTTTCGAATCTGGGTAGTGATTTTCTTGGCATCTTTTATCCCTTTAAGCGTTTCTTTCGGTTTGATGATATTGCCGCCATCCGGATGACAGGACGCACATTTTGCCTTGAAGAGAGCCTCACCAGTGGCTGCAGCAGCAAAGGCCGTTGCCGACATCATACCGACGGTTGCTACAACCGTTGCCATCAAAATACTTTTTTTCATCGTGTTCTCCTTTTAGGTAGATATCCTCTTTATCGAGGTCTGTTCAACATGCACCATAGCATTCTGCGCGCATGTTGACAAATGCTTTGATGCACGGCACTGCGAGGAAATTTATTGACCACCGCCTGATTGAAGTTACAGGAATCTGGCAAAAACCTGGTTTGAGAGCAACATACCTCGTAGTGTCAGCAGCAGCGTACTCCCCTTCCGCGTGAGAAGCCCAAGACGGACGAGATCGGCAATTGCATAGCCATACCGTGTTTCCGGCGACCGCCCGAACTCTCGTTCAAAGGCATGCAGGTCCACCCCGTCCGCCATACGCAATCCCAAAAACATGTATTCCGCCATGGCGGCATCCAGAGTCAAATATTCTGTATCCACCCGCGCCAATTGCCCGGATACCACCCCTTGCCGATATTCCATGACTGTTCCGGGGTTGCAGAAACGGACACCGTACCCCTCCCGCAAAAACGAATGCGCCGCAACACCAAGCCCCAGGTAGCCGTCCCGTTGCCAGTAACCGCTGTTATGCCGGGCCCGGCATCCGGGGCGGGCATAGTTGGCTATTTCATAATGTTCAAATCCGGCGGCAGTCAGGAGCTCGTCCGCCAATTCGAACATGTCCGCCGAAAGATCGTCATCAGCCAAATCAGGGCTGTCAACAGGATAGCGGTGAGCAAAGAGGGTGCCATCCTCCACGGTCAGTCCGTAGATGGAAATATGCTCGGGAGAGAGAGCGACCGCATGCCGCAGTTCGGTTCGCCACTGGTCAAGACTCTGTCCGGGAAGAGAGTGGATAAGATCCAGACTGACGTTACCGAACCGGGCGGCGCGAACTTCATCAAAAGCCCGTCGCGACTCGGCAGCTGTATGAATTCGCCCGAGACAGTCAAGAAAATGATCATCAAAGGACTGAACACCCAGGGAGATCCGGTTGATCCCGGCATCCAGAAACGCTTTCAGGGAGATGAGATCCACAGTGCCCGGATTTGCTTCCAGAGTAATTTCCGCATCAGACCGAATTTCGACCGTAGCGGCAATCCCCTCAAGCAGCCGGGCCAATTGGTACGGCTGCAGCAATGACGGGGTACCACCGCCGAAATAGATCGAAGCAACCGGTTCAACAGCAGAGGCACGGAGCCGCACCTCTTGCAGGAGAAGATCCGGGTACTCGGCGAGCTCGTTTTCCCGTGGGGTATTAGAGACAAAGGCGCAATAGTTGCATTTTTTGACGCAGAAAGGTACGTGAACATAGAGGCGACTAAACATGTCTGCTCCCGCAAGGATCTTTATCCGACAGTTGAAAGGAAGACGACTTCCTGCTACAGTACAGCATGCCCGATCCGGTACAAACACATTATCAGAAGTACCCCTATCCGCACTACCCGCTGCTCGCCTCGGTACGACGCTGTGACACCTACGCTCTCAATCTGGATGCGCTCTGGACCCGCTTTAACCGCACGCTCCCGCCACCGGAAGCGAAAAAGATACTGCTCGCCGGCTGCGGTACGTTTGCCCCGTATCCCTGGGCGGTTGCCAATCCGGGCCTACCGGTCACCGCACTGGATCTGTCGGCACGGAGCCTGCGCAGAGCGCGCCTGCACTGCGCCCTGCATGGCAAGCACACTATCGTTTACCGCTGCGGTGATCTGTCGGATCCGGGTGTGGTCGATGGCCAATTCGGCCTGATCGATTCTTTTGGAGTACTGCATCATCTGGATGATCCGTTGGCAGGCTTGAAAATGCTGGAAAGCCGTCTCGTACCGGGGGGAATCCTGCGAATCATGCTCTACAGCCGCTACGCCCGGCGCGAAGAGGAAGCCATTCGCCGGGCGCTCAGACTGCTCGGCATCGACTCTCCCCGCACTGCTCGAAGCCTGATGCGCAAAGCCGTGGCTGGGTCACGTCTGGCCGGCTATCTTTCAGCTTCCGATGAAGCGGCAACAGCTTCCGGCCTTGCCGATGCCCTTCTTCACCCGCGCGTCCGAACCTACCGTGTCAATGAGCTGCTGGAAATGATCGCCCAAACCGGGCTCAAGCTGCTGATGTTCGCACATCCGGGCACCCTCGAAGAACCGGCGAGGGAGATTGAACGCCTCAGGGACCTTGAAAGAGAGCGGCAGTCACCCGGCAACTTCGTTCTTTATCTCGGTAAAAACCGCACTGAAAGCATCAACAGCGGCTGTGACGGTATGATTATGCTTAACCCCTGCCTCATCTCCTCTGTCAGCCGGATCACACTCGGCACACGACAGATCCCGCCACGGATCGGCAGGAATAATCCGCCACTCAGTTACCACGACCGCAGCTTCCTGCGGCGGTTTATCACCCCTGTCAAACGGAGCGAACTGTCAGGCGATGAAGCAGAGCGCGTTGCCGAGTACCAGCGACTACTGTTCCTGACAGAGTTCTGCTGACCGTTATTTGCTCCCCAGTCCGGCCAGAGTGAAGTTTATCGTATACGCCTGATTTCCGGGACGCTGATGAACCGCAAGGTTCACACTCCAGCATTTGTGGCGATATTCGGCGGCATATACCGACTCCAGTAACGTATTGCCGTCAAATGAATAACGGACCATGTAGGAGAGATTGAGCGGTTTGATCATGCTGGTCGAGAGATGACCTTCAAGATATTCAACCTCATTGCGGGCCAACTGGTATCCTACACCGATCAGATTACCCTTCCGGTCGTCATATTCGCTCCCGACAACCGCGGTCGACAGGCGATTGTCGTATAAATCATAGCGGGCATCGAATGTAAGCCGCAGCAGTTTCGTCACCCATGTTTCCGATTCCAGAATCAGGTCGCTCCACGGGTGTTGGCTCGCCACCAGAGTTAACAGGTCACGCTGTTCCCCCGAGATCGAATAACGCGCTTCGAGTTTGAGGCGTGACAACTCACGGTACTCGGTCGCATCTCCGGACACGAATTTACCGTTCAACATGCTGGTGGCCGAAAGGGAAAGCATATTTTGGTGGATCATGCGATCCGTATAATCATAGAGCGGAAGTCGCCGTTGATCACGCTCCTGAATGAAACCGTAGCTTAATTCCGGCACGATCTCATGCCTGATTTTTTTGAGCGACGAAAACTCGGTATCATAGATACGCGTCAACGATGTAGACATGCGGATGCCTGCCTCGGGCAGCAGATCCCCATCGCGTGCCTGGACGTTGCCGGCGCTGTCGTGAGTATTGGTCACATACCCCCTGACATGTGCCCCGGCAAACAGTGACGTCTGGACAAGGCCGCTCCGGAACGGAAGCAGAGTGATCCGGGGAAACAGCTGCAGGCGCTGGCCACTGGGAGCCGCTTCGCGATAGAGATTATCTACAGAGCCGTCAAGATCGAAATAGAGCGGCAGCGAAAACAGTGAGTCCCGGACGGCTGAGACACCGAGTGACGGCAGCGTCTGAAGCGTCGCCCGGTTATCAGCGGCGTAGAGATCTACGTTATAGCGCATGTACGACGTCACGGCATAATTTTGCCATGTGTTCAGCGTGTTGATGGTGGAATCATTCGATTGGCGGTTGTAATCGCCGCTTTTTTCACCGAATTCGGAGGAAAAAGCCCGGTCACTGGTACCGTTGACGGTCATGCGCAGGTTTGCGCTATTCGAAAATATTTCTTTATGTTCCTGAGCCAGTTGCCAGCGCCACCGGTTTTCCGTCTGATCATAGACCTGATAGCCGCTGACGTGCCCTTCGCTGCCACGCGTTCTGATATAGCGATAATCGGCCCCGGTTCCGACGCCGCGGCGCGACATGAGATCGAAATCAAGCAGCAGATCCTGGCTGGGCGAAATAACCAGGTACACCGGAATATCGAGTTGCGCCCCTTTGCTTGTCGAACGCCCGACACGCGGGAGCAGAAGCCCCGTTTGTTTTTCGAGCACGACCGGAAAAGCTATCCAGGGGAGATAGAGAACCGGGGTATTCTTGACGTAGAATATGACGTTATGGCCGGTGGCATACCCAAGCAGGTTTACCTTAAGCTTGTCCGCTCCAAGCTTCCAGCTCGGGTCCGGCATATCACAGGTAGTCAACTCCGATGATAGTGCCGTAAACTCGTTTTCGTTTATCCGGACAAGCTTTTCTGAAGAAATCGTCATGCCGCTGTCGGGTGCCGTGAGGAGCGTTGCATCCATTTCAGCCATACCGGTATCCATATTCATAACCAGCGTTTTGCCCTTCAAAAGTGTCGGTCCTTTTGACAGGACAACCGAACCGGTTGCATACATCATATGAGTTGTCGCCGAATAGCGGACCTGATCGGCACGCAGATTCATCCCCTGACTAAGAACAACCACATTTCCTTCAGCGGTAACCATGCCATCCGTTTGATTTTGGCTCATCCGGTCAGCGTTGATATGAATGTTCTCATCGGCGAAAGGCGACACCGTTGTTCCGGCAGGCTCGACAACCTCGGCAGCTTCAGCCGATGGCGCCCAGCAGCAGAGAAGAAAGAATATGAGAATATAGTGGGTTAGAGTCATTGAATCCATCAGCCTCTGATTCCGGTAAAATTGACCTGTTCAAGCCACGCCTTGGCTTCACCAACCACAAAGAGCGAACCGCATACCAGGATAAGATCTCCTTCGGAAGCCTGAGTCCTCGCTTTGCTTATTCCTGCCGCTACAGAACCGCATGGTTCCGAAGCCCTCCCCTGCCGGTTAAAAAAATGTGCGAGTTGCTCGTCACTAAGCGCCCGCTCTACAGCGGGGGTTACGGTAAAAACTGCATCGACAAGCGGCAGCAGAGGCGCATATATCTGATCGATGTCCTTGTCGCTGCAAACCCCGGTAACCAGCAGCAGCCGCGACCAGGAATACTCCTGCAGCGCTTCCGCGAGAGCAGCGGCTCCGGCAGGGTTATGGGCGCCATCCAGCAGCAGTGGTGGCATACCCGGCACCAGTTCCATTCGCCCCGGCCAGGATGCCGCGGCAATACCATCAACCAAAGCCGAATCGGTAATACGTACTCCACCGGCATCAAGAACTTCGGCCGCGGCAAGCGCAACAGCAGCATTCCCGAATTGATATCGACCTGCCAGGCCGGATATAAGCTGCGTCAAAGATCTGTTCATTCCGTGGTAATCGAAGGCGCCGTTGAGATGCACGTCGACCGAAAAGTCCGTACCGAGCATCCTCAATACCGAGCATCCGGAACGGCACTGTTCTTCGATTGCCGGACGCACTGCACCAGGCTGCTCGGCACTGATCACGTGGGTACCCGGCTTGATGATACCCGCCTTCTCCCGGGCGATATCCGCAAGGGTCGCGCCCAGATAGTCGGTATGGTCAAGAGCAATCGGGGCAAGCAGCGTCATTTCGCCGTTAAAGGCGGCTGTTGCATCCGAACGTCCCCCCATTCCCGCTTCCATGACTGCCAGCTCAACCCGCTCCTCGCTGAATACGTATGCTGCCAGAGCGGTTGTTATCTCAAAAAAGGTTGCCTCTTCCGGAGCAGCATCGAGCACGCTATCCAGTTTGGCCGCCAATTTTTCGGCGGAATATTCCGAGCCGTTTATTCTGAAGCGTTCGGTAAACCGTACCAGATGAGGGGAGCTGAACTGGGCGACCGGGTGCCCCGCATGGAGGAGTATGGAAGAGAGAAAGGCCGACGTGGAGCCTTTACCGTTGGTACCGGCAACATGAATAGTGCGAAACTGTTTTTCGGGATTTCCTAAACGCATGAGCAGCGTGCCGACCCTGTCAACGCCTGGCCGTATACCAAAGCGCCGACGGGCGTAAAGCCTTTCCAGCACGTCTGTCAGAGGCATATCAGGCAGCGGGACGATGCAGCATTTTCAGTATTGAAGCGAGCTTGGCGCGCATTTCCGTGCGCGGGATGATCGCATCGATCATGCCATGGTCCAGCAGGTATTCCGCCCGTTGAAAACCTTCCGGTAATTTCTGGCGTATCGTCTGCTCGATAACACGAGGTCCGGCAAAACCGATAAGTGCTTTCGGTTCGGCAATATTGACGTCACCCAGCATGGCAAAGCTTGCCGTAACCTCGCCGGTCGTCGGGTCGGTCAGCAGAGAAACAAAGGGTATACCGGCGTTCTTGAGTTTTGCCAGGGCCGCTGAGGTCTTGGCCATCTGCATGAGGGAGAGGATACTCTCCTGCATGCGGGCCCCACCCGAAGCGGAGATAATAATAACCGGCTGACGTTTTTGCAGGCCGCGTTCAATGGAGCGGGTAATCTTTTCACCGACTACGCTCCCCATGCTCCCCCCCATAAAGGAGAAATCAAAACAGGATACCTGCACCGGCAGCTCTTCGATAGCCCCTTCGACACAAATGACCGCATCCTTTGACCCACCCTTGGCCAGCGCGGTGTCGATACGTTCCTGATAACTTTTGGCATCCTTGAATTCAAGGAAATCGACGGAGGTCACATCGGCATCAAACTCCTGCCAACTGCCACCATCAAGAAGAGCTTCAAGACGCTTGCGCGCTGAAATTCGATAATGGTGACCACACTTCGGGCAGACCTGGAGATTAGCTTCAATGTCCTTGCTCAACAGCGTTTCGGAGCAGCCGGGACATTTTATCCACATGCCGTCCGGGAAGGTGACTTTGTTGCCGCCCGATTTTTCAATGCCGACTCTTTCCTTGGTAAACCAGCTCATATGTGGCCTCAAATCTTTCGCAAACATAAATTGGTAAATACAAATAAAATTTCCGGGTAATATAATAGCGGGGCGCTGCCACGTCTGGTCAGAGAGCGTGTTTCAACTCTGTGACATAACGGCTCAGCTGCTGTCTGAGCTCATCTCCGCTAAACCGTTCAAATAGTTTGACAATAGCACTGCCAACGACGACGCCATCTGCAAGCTGTCCAACCTCGGCAGCCTGTTCCGGGGTAGATATGCCGAATCCGGCCATGACCGGAAGTGCGATGGTCTGCTTCACCCTGGACAGTTCCTGCGCCAATGTTCCTGAAACCGAGGTTCTGGTTCCGGTTACTCCGGTTATGGTAACATAATAGACAAACCCGCTGCCAAGCCGATCCACGGTTGATATTCGTGCGGCATCGGAAGTCGGCGTCAGCAGAAAGATCACGTCCAGCCCGTAACGACGGGCGGGGGCGGTAAGTTCGCGCGACTCCTCCGGCGGCATATCCACCAGAAGAACACCATCAACTCCCGCTTCTGACGCATCCCGGCAGAACTTGTCATAGCCGTAGGCATGCACAGGGTTAAGATACCCCATCAAAACAATCGGAATCCCCGAGCGGGCGCGCACCTTCTTGACAACCGCAAGAATACCGTGAAGCGTTGTCCCGGAGGCGAGCGCCCTCTCCGAAGAGAGCTGAATCGTCGGTCCGTCTGCCATCGGATCCGAAAAAGGCACCCCAAGTTCAATAATATCGGCGCCGGCGGCTTCAAGAAGATGGATTATTTCTTCTGTCGCGGAGAGATCCGGATCACCGGCGGTGACAAATGTAACCAGCGCCTTGGATCGGTTATTGTGAAGCGTGCCGAGACATGCTGCAAGTCTGCTCATAGTAGTATCACCTAGCCGGTCATATCTTGAAACCGGTCATCTCCTTCTCAAGCAGGTCAATCTGATGGGTCAGATCGGTAACTGCGGCATTCATGACCTTTGTCGCATGACTGTTGGCAACAGTTGCCCCTTCTATGTTATTAACCGATTTTGAAATCAAGGCGCTGCTCTCAACCTGAGAGCGGCACGCATCTCGAATCTGATCCACCATGGCGGTGACATCTTCCGTTGAACGGGCGATCAGATTGCTGGCTCTGCTCTGCTCGCGAGTCGAAGTACGCACGTGAATGGTAAGATCCTTCATACGCTCAACCGCAGCCGAAATCATGTCGGTGCCGCGGGTATGTTCCCGCGACGATTGAGCAATGCTTTCAACCATATCCTCGACGCTTTCCATCGCCTCCCGGATACTCTGACTGCCGCGCGCCTGTTCCACCGTTGCCTTGGCTATCTCGCTCACCTGGATTCCCGCCCGTTCCACACCGGTAACGATCTTCTCAAGCGCGGCGCCCGAACGTTGCGACAGTTTTTCGCCGGCAGCAATACTTTCCTCGGCCTGGCTGATCGCATCTACCGCGCGCCGCGTCTCTTCCTGAACCCCTTTGATGACAGCGGCAATTTCCCGGGTTGAACTGCTGGTACGTTCGGCGAGCTCCCTGATTTCGTCGGCAACCACCGCAAACCCCTTGCCATGTTCACCGGCCTGGGCAGCAATAATAGCGGCATTCAGCGCCAGAAGATTGGTCTGCTCGGCAACTTCATCAATAACGGAGAGGATGGCGCCGATATCATTTACCCGCAGAGAAAGCGTTTCAACAACTTCCGAAGTTATCCGGGACGAGGCACGGATAGCCTGCATACCGGTAATTGCTTCGAGAACGGCATTTTTGCCGATCTCGGCGTCACTGCGAACGGTTTCGGAAATGGAAGCCGAATCCATCGCATTTTTTTCCACCTGTTTAATGGTTGCATCCATCTCGGCAATCGATGAAGCCGTCATTGTTGATGCATCCAATAAATTGACAATGCTCGTCCCGATCTCTTTTATTGAAGAGGCCATTTCCGTGATTGAAGAGCTGACCTCATCAACGGCCTCCCCCAGCTTCTCGGCACTCATCGCAATTTCTTCAATCGTGGCAGCCATCTCAAGCGACGATGCGGACGTCCCGGTGGAAGATTCCGAAAGTTTATCGATCCCGTCGTAGACCTCATGCAGGGATTCGTTGATGCGTACTACAGCCCGTGACGTTTCGAGTACCGATTTTTCCTGCATCTGCGCGGAACTCACCACCTGACGGGCAGCGTTTTCAAGATTGGTGTCGATTGAGGTGAGCACTTCGGAGGCCGAACCGATACGCGCAACCATGCTGTGGAGATTTTCGGCCATAATGTTCATCGCATGGGCCAGATCAGCCGCCTCTCCGCCACCACGCACTTCCAGGCGGGCATCCAGCCTGCCGCCGGCCATCGCCTTGGCAAAATCGACGCAACTTCTGAGCGGCCTGGTAACCGAAGTGGTGATAAAATATGAACAGAGGGCAATCAGGGCGATAACAATGGTCGTTATGGCGGCAGAAACGGCAATTTTAAATCTGATACTTGTTGCGACCTGCTGCTCGGTAGTTCTGACATCCTTCCGGATACGGTCAACCATCTGGGCAACGACCTCACTGAACGTTTTGAATCGTTCTGCCTGTATGCCGGTCATGAGATACTTGACGGAAAGCTGATCGCCCTTGGCAGCGGCCGGGAGCACTTCATCGAGCACCGTTTTGCAGTATTCCTTCCAGATGGCATTTGCCTTGCTTATATCAGCCCTTTTTCCATGCGAATCCAACGACTCAAATGCAATCCCGAAGTTCAGTTCGATATCATTGGTAAGGTTTTTGATGGAAGTACTGTTTTTCCTGGCAGTTGCGGCATCCACTTCGACCATGTCGCTCTGAATTTCACTGTTGATCTGAAAAAGATCCGATTTCAGGAGGGCAATGCTTTCAAGCGCGTCCTTGTCCCTTTGAATACTTTGGTAGGCGCGGCCACCAATTCTGACTTCATTCATCATGAACAGACTGATCGTACCAACCGTCAAAATGCCGACAAACGCAGCCGCAGAAAGAAGTATCATTTTAGTGCGAAGGGTGAGGCCTGCCTGGCTGCCGGAATACAATCCTCTCTCCACAAAAACTCCTCTCCGAATAATTGGATGCTGACAAAAAGCCGCTCGACTATAGCAGAGCGGCCACTTTCATATCAAGAAAAAACACCCGCAATACGCGCCTGGACAGCCGTCCGCTCAACGAATCCGCAGAGACGAATCGGCCAATGCCATCGTATCCCTTTTAATAGTAAGCTCAGCCATCATTTCCTGTCGAATGAGACGAATCTTTTTAATATAGGCATTTGCCTCCGGCCCTTGACCACAATAATATTTTTTGGCACGCTCAAGGTTTCCCTGAGCCATGTCAAGCTTGGAATAGAGCTCACGGACAGCAGCTTCAGCACATTTGGCATCGTCAAGCATGTCTTTTGCCGTATAGCCGTGACTTCGGGCACGGAACGGCATTAACTGCCAGACACCGCGAGCCCCCTTTTCCGAAACCGCCCGTGAGGATAGATGGTGTCCGCCGGTTTCCGCCAGGGCAATCTCAGCCAAATCAAACGGCATGAAAACAGTGCCGACTGTTTTGTCAAAACAGATTGCCGCCAATTGATGCGCCCGTTCCGGTGAAGCTCTGCGGGAAAATGCCGATTCAATAATTGCCTGCTGTTTTTTTCGCTGGAGAAGAGAGATGCTGTTGCTGTCGAGGATGGATGGTTCGGTGACCAGCGGCGAGGAGGCCGATTGGATTTCCGAAAGGGTAAACGGGGTATTTTCGCATGCCGTCAGTGCAAACAGGCACGCCAGATAGATAAGTTTAGTTCTCATAATAAAGGAGTCGGGAAGTTGTATCGGCTTTGCCGGAGTGGCGTCGTTGCCCACAGAATACGAGGGCGTAACTCCGGCGGAATGCTCCTTTCCAAGGTATTTTGTCCCAGAAACGCCAAAATCCCGGAAGCGGGACTTTGGAAATTCTGTTCAGGATGGCCGGACAATATATACTTAATTGGTAACTGTCAACCTAATTCTACATTATTACATGAATTTAGCTAGTTATCTGCGTCAGATTCCGAGGTCAGCTCCTTGAGCGTTACCCCGAGCAATGCGCCACGCACTTCATCCTGAACCCGCATCCAGACGGGATGGACATTACAGCGAGCGGATCGGTCACAATCCGAAGGAGCCCCGACGCAACGATTCGGAATAATCGGCCCTTCGACCGCTTCAACAACTTCCAGCAGGGTGATTTTTTCCGGGGGACGCCCCAGCATGAAACCGCCGCCGGTACCCCGGAATGACTTGACCAGTCCCATTTTGCTAAACTGCTGGAATATCTTGGCAAGAAACGTGGGTGGGACATCAACGGCAGCAGCAATATCACTCAACAGACAAACTTTATCGAGCGGTTTTCCCGCCAGGTAGACTATACCCCTGATTGCATACTCCCCTTTACGCGTTAACTCCATCATACAAACACTCCTAATAAGACATTTTATATCCTTTTATTAGTTTTATTGTAATTTGTCAATCGATTATTATTATGCTGTTTTATACGGCCTCCCCGGGAAGCTCATCTTCGCGGGACATCTTCTTCTTTCCGAAAATCAGCGCAACCCAAATACTGATCTCGTACATAAGATACAGCGGAATCATGATAACAAACATGGTTATCAAATCCGCATGAAACGCTGCCACGATTGAGCTGGCAAGCAAGGCATATTTTCTCTTTGGCGCCAGAAACTGATAGCTCACGATACCGAACCGGGCCAGGATCAGAGTCAAAACCGGCAGTTCAAAGATCAAGCCGAACAACAGAATCAATCTCAGGCAAAAGTTGACATACGCACTGATATTGAACCAGCTTTGCAGCCCTTCGGCCTCATACGACAAGGAAAAATTGATGATTACCGGCCAGATTACGACCAGAAAAAACATGGCGCCGATACAAAAGGTCACTGAGGCGGCAAAGACAAAGGGAACAACGAGACGCCGCTCCTTCCGGGTCAGACCGGGAGCTATAAACAGCCAGAGCTGATAGAACACAACCGGCAGCACCATGACGAAACCGGCCAGCATCGAGATTTTGCACTGGATAAAAAACGGCTCCAGCGGGGCGCTGTAGTTGAGGACGTGTTGTTTCTGCGGCGCGGCAATCTCCTGATCCAGCTTGTAGCGGGTGTACATCGTAGGGGCGAGTTCCTTGACCTTGAGGTAGACATCTTTCTTGATCTCGGTCAGATAGGTCTTGCCGGTCAACGGTTTTTCCACGAATTTGAGAAGATCGCCGGAGAAGTTCCAGGCAACCCCCATTCCAACCACTACCGCAATGACGATAACGACTAGGCGTTTACGCAGTTCAACCAGATGTTCTATTACGGGGACAACTTTTTCATCGTTCATATGTTTTTCCTGTCATAACGGTTTACCGGCATGCAATCTGAGTCTGATTAATTACGGCAGAACAATCTAGCAGCATTTCTACGGAGCGCAATCTGAAATTGAGGGACAGAGTCAGAAACGGTCTGTAGCAAAAGTTTCCGGAGTATATATTCGTATCAAACAGCCGCTTTTAGCGACGCTTTCTCCCCCCCGTTTTCCCCGGCACGGAGCATCCCT
>Ga0073936_10002199_pt1 | contig 29273 bp, 28 predicted proteins | sample AliMusrvi5mmetaG_FD_87041 | JGI IMG/M metagenome (GOLD analysis project Ga0073936, IMG submission 87041) | Freshwater lake bacterial and archeal communities from Alinen Mustajarvi, Finland, to study Microbial Dark Matter (Phase II) - Alinen... | ecosystem: Environmental > Aquatic > Freshwater >...
ACCCTCTCCCCCTCGGCGGGGGCGAGGGGGAAGCCCATGTCTGCCGACAATCCTCCCTCGCCCCCGCCGAGGGGGAGAGGGTCGGGGTGAGGGGGATGCGCCCTCACGCCGCAGTCAGCGCGGCGCGCCCATCCTCCACGGTGCCGGTCTTCTCCAGGAAATAATCATAGCCCCCCACATACGACGTGATCTGTCCCGCGTTTACGTGCAACACCTTGGTGGCCAGCTTGCGAATAAAATGCACGTCGTGGGAAATGAAGACGAGCGTCCCCTCATAACGCTCCAACGCCAGCGTCAGCGATTCGACTGTGTGGATATCCAGGTGCGTCGTCGGCTCGTCCATGAGCAGCAGGTTGGGCGGATCAACGAGAAATCGGATCAGGTTGAGCCGGGTCTTTTCGCCGCCGCTGAGCACCTTGGTCTGTTTGTAGATATCGTCTTTGCGAAACATGAATGAACCCAGCACCGCCCGCGCCTCCTCCTCGCGCATGAGCGGGGCGCTGGCCGTCACCTCCTCCAGCACCGTCCGCTCCGGATCGAGGGTGGCGGCACGATGCTGACTGAAATAACCCACTTTCGCATTATGCCCCAAATCCCGCTCCCCCTTTTGAAACTCCACCACGCCCGCCAGGATCTTTAGCAGCGTGGATTTGCCCGCGCCGTTTGGTCCCACCAGCACGGTCTGATCGCCGCGTTCGATCGCGAGGTCCATCCCCGCATAAACCCGGTTCGCACCGTAAGCCATGTGGATCCCCTTCAAGTTGACCGCCCTCTGGCCGCCTCGCGGTGGCTGCGGAATCTGGAACCGAAAGGGCCTCCGTGGGGCCAAGGGTTTCTCAATCGGGTTCATGCGTTCGATCTGCTTGAGCTTGCTCATGGCCTGGGAAGCCTTGGAGGTCACCGAGCGAAACCGATCCGCAAATTGCTGGAGCGCTGCAATCTCCTTCTGCTGGTTGTTGTAAGCAGCCAGTTGCTGGTCGTAGCGCGCCGCTCGTTCCTGGAGGTAATCGGAGTAATTGCCAGTATAGGCAATCAGCTTCTTCTCCGCGATTTCGTAAACCTGGCTCACCACCTCGTCCATGAACTGGCGGTCATGTGAAATCAGCAGCAACGCGCCCGAATAATTCTTCAGGTAGTTTTGCAGCCAGAGCAGCGAAGGCAAATCGAGGTGATTCGTCGGTTCGTCTAACAGGAGCAGGTCCGGTTCGATCACCAGCAGCCGGGCCAGGCGCGCGCGCATAATCCAGCCGCCACTCATCTCCCGCGCTTTCCGGTTGAAGTCCGCGTCGCGAAAACCGAGGCCGCGCAACATTTTCTTCGCTTTCGTCTCTACCTCCGGGTCGTTCAGCTTGTCATGCTTCGCATGCGCTTCCAGATATTCCGGGCACGATACATTCCCCGCCTGCTCCAGCTCGTGCAGCCGTTTTTCCAAACGGGGCAATTCCTCCACCCGGCCGGTTGCCACATCCAAGACCGTTTCCTCGCCGAGCGCTTCACTCTCCTGCGGAAGATGGCCCACCATGCTCCATTCTTCGCGCTCCGCAATGCCCGCGTCCGGTTCAAGTTGCTTGAGAATGATGGAAAACAGCGTGGTCTTGCCGGCACCGTTTGGCCCGATGAGCGCGACATGGTCGCCGTAATTGACCTGCAACGTGGCGTCCTCGAATAGAGTTCGCCCGCCGAGGGTCACCTTAAGATCCCGAATTATGAGCATGAAAAAGCGTGTTCGCCGGCGACTTGCCGCCACTACCCGAAGAGAGGCCAGAGGCAACCCCGCATAAGCCGAAGCATTGATTCTGCCTATCGCGGCGAGTCGGAGATAATAGCCTGAAAATGCGTGGCGTCAATGGACCATTTGAGACGATTGGGCAAAAGACCCCGGCGCGCGGCGAAACCACTGCCGCTACTGGCCACACAAGCGACTCCTTATTGTCTTCCTGTTTCATTCTGTTTAAAAGAAGGCTGTAATGAAAACTTTATCCGATTTTCCCCGTGTGCCCCTGGGCATCCTGCCAACGCCCCTATACAAGCTTCCCAACGTGAGCCGTGTTCTAGGCAAGAACATCTGGGTGAAGCGGGACGACATGACGGGCGTGGCCTTAGGCGGCAATAAGGTCCGGAAGCTGGAATTTCTCCTGGCGGACGCGATGAAGGTGGGCGCGGAGCTGGTGATGACCACCGGCGGCGGCCAGTCGAATCACGCCATGCTCACCGCTGCTTGTGCTCTCCGCCTCGGCCTGGAGCCGCTTCTGGTGCTGAAGAAACGGGGCGTCTGGAAGCGCCGAGGCAACCAGGTTCTGAACCACCTCATGGGCGTGGACGTGCGCTTCATGGACACCGATTCCTACGACGACATCTACGCGGAGATGGACCGGATTGGCACCTCGTCGGGCAAGAGATATTATAAGATTCCCTGCGGCGGCTCCGTGCCCCTGGGCTGCCTGGGCTACGTGGCCTGCATGAAGGAGGTTTTGGAGCAGGCCACGGCTTTGGGCGTCCGGTTCGACCGCATCGTCTGCGCCACCGGCTCGGGAGGCACCGACGCGGGCACGGCCCTCGGCGCGAGGCTTTTCCTGCCCGGCGCGAGGGTCACAGGAGTGGAGGTGGACACCGATCCCTTTGACATCATCGTTCCGGAGCTCATGCGGGGCGCGGCGGAGCTGCTGGAACTGAACCTGGAGATCAAGAACGAGGACGCGGAGCTGACGCCCATGTGGGGCGAGGGCTACGCCATCCCCTCGAAGGAGGGCAACGACGCCGTGAGGTTCATGGCGAGAAACGAGGGCATCATCCTCGACCCCGTTTACACCGGCAAGGCCTTCGCTGGGCTATTGAAGCTGAACGCGGAGGGTGCTTTCGACGGTGAGGAGAACATCCTGTTCATCCACACTGGCGGCGCGGGCGGCCTGTTTGCGCCCGACTGGGAAAAAGAATAATACGGACAACGTCGGCGGGGTGCAGGTGGCTATCAGTGGGCTTGCGCTCCGATTTTGGATCATCAGGTCGAAACTTCGGACTCGGCGGAGCAAGTTTTGAGCTTTTCAACTTTTGCCCTTTCAACCAGAGCCACCTCTTATTACATCGCAGACACCTCCAGAACGCTCGGGCAGTCGCGAATAAGATCTTTGCAGATTCAAGCGGTTTTCCACAGCATCACGCGCTGAAACCTGTAGCACCCACTATGAAGAATATCTGTTCCTGGACCGTCTTGGCTGAGTTGCTGCTTGCATTGGGGGCCCGTGGCGAAAGCAGCAGCACGGAAGCGTTTTCGGGAAACGCGCCCCTGGATCTGGCCCCTTTCGGGTACGTGTATCGCGCCGACGCCCCGGGCGGCAAAAACCCGCCCGAGACTCAGTGGCTGACCAACGGTCAGGCGGACGTTCTGGCCGGCGCGATGTGGGAGGAACATCGGCCGATGCGTCGGGTCGAAATTCAGTTCGCGGAGGAAGCGCCAGAGCCAGCTCAGCTAACTCGGCCAGGAATCGTGGAGGATCTTCTACGCCCTCGACTTGCTTGGGGAACATACCATTACACGCTCGGGCTTTGAGCCTTGGTTCCACTCCCAAGGCCAGATGGTAGCCCGTGGGATGTTCACCGACCAGAACGGTGCGTTGAATGTGAGCGGCTGGGACCTGAACCACGCGCAAGGACACGGCTCCATGCTCTACGCGATGGCACAGCATTACCTGCTCACAGGTGACAAAGCCTGGCTGACAGAACATCTGGCAAATTTCAAAGCTGCCGGTGAGTGGATCGAGCGGCAGCGGCAGCAATGGACCCGGAAAGTGGGCCCCGAGTCGTGGTCTGCGGGGCTCGTGCCACCTTGTGAAATGGGTGATTACGCCGACTGGCGGAGTCTCTATCAAACCAGCGTGTTCTTCTGGCGTGGATTGAGGTCCACCGCGGAGGCGCTCAGTGAAGTTGATCCCGGAACCGGCGCCCGGGTTCGCCAGCAAGCGGAGGACTTTCGTCAGGCTATCCTCCGCGCAGCAGACCGCTCCATCGCTTTGGCGCCTGTCATTCGAGTGAGCGACGGGACATCCCGTCGTTATATCCCGCCTCAGCCATACCTGCGGGGTCTGTGCGAACAGATCACGAACCCCTTTGGCGGAGCACATGCTGGAAGCCTGGTCATGGACGGCGACCTTGGGTCAGCCGCGCTGGGCCTGGGCGTTTTACCCGGTGATGATGTGCCGAACTATCTACGTTCGACCTTCAATCAGTACGCGGCGGATGTCGATCCCGAGAAAGGCTACCAATTCCGCGAGCATCCCAATCGGAGTGGCGAGGGGAATGGCGGGGACAAGACTTTCGAGGTCGCCGCCTTCCTGGAGCGAATGCGCGCCATGTTCGTCATGGAGGACGACGGCCGGCTGTGGCTGGCCCGAGCCACGCCTCGCGCCTGGCTTGAACAGGGCCGAAAGATCGCGGTCAGGAACGCCCCGACGTGGTTTGGACCTGCCGCATACAAGATCGTCTCGGACGTGGACAACGGCAAGATCACCGCCACCATTGAGATACCGGACCGCCAAGCGCCCAGAAGTGTCTTGTTGCGATTCCGCCATCCCAAGGCGGCGCTGCTAAAGGGTGTAACGGCCAATGGTAAGTGCTGGACCGCATTCAACCCCGAAAGAGAGGCCGTTGAACTGAGAGGCTTCACGGGGAAGGTGGTGGTCACAGCCAGTTACTGACGTTCTGGCGGAGGTCGATAGCTGATGCGAGGCAAAGCTTGTTATCCCGCAACAATTGGAGGAGGCCAAACGGACAGTGAAAACCACTAACGGACATTTTGGCGATAAAATGCGTTCGGTTCTATCCTGGCTCAGGAACTCCGATGCTCCCCGGCGCTCCAGACCCAAAGGTCTCCACTGGTTCCAGAGCGACGAGCAACGGACCCGCAAGCCAGTTGCAAGCGCGCTGATTGGGAGGGACTATGGTGTTGATACGGTATCTTAGCGCTAAGATACCGTATCAACGCCCTATCACCTGGCTATCACCTGGCTTGCGGATGGCTCGCTACAGGCGGCAGTGCCGGGCCGCCTATGTCTGTGGCGCCGCCGGGTTTGGCGCTAAACTCAACGGCAGGCCGACGGCCCGGGGTAATGGTGGGCATTTCGTGCCTCAGTTTATCGCCAAAATGTCAGCGCTAAAGACGACCGCGGCGCGAACTTCATGAAACAGGTGCGGAGCTACCGCGCGCTTAATGTGGCCGCCCGAGAGGCCAAGCCGCACCGGGTGGAGGTGCAGGCGATCGCCGCGCGTGGCATCAAGCAATGATTAATCGCTACCAGGCGGGAAGCAACCAGAGGGGAGGTTAGCAAAGCGGAGGCCGGTGGAGGATTTCGCCTCCTTCACGGCCTCTGTGTGCTCATACGAGCCTGCGCAGGGCGCATTCGTAACACAGATGGGAATTGGTGAATGTGAAACGGTTTCCAAGTACAGCCCGATCCGGTAATACTCTCCCGATGAACAGTTGCCGAGCAGAGCATTGTGGACAAAACCAAAACCTCGTTGGGCGTTCCCGAGGAGGTTTTGCTGATCGAGACCAAATCCCCAAAAGCAACCAACGAATGAACCAAGGACTCCCACCTGCCGGCTTCGTTCCCGGCTGGCTCCAGCTCATTTCTCTGCTCTTATTGACCTATGGGTTGCACGTGCACGCATCTGAGACCCTCAGCGAAGCGGATGAGCCGTGGCTGCGACCTTACAACGGGCCCACGCGAGCGGACGTAGATACCACTACCCTGGACGGGAAGGTTCTGTGCGGTTATCAGGGCTGGTTCAACACTCCTGGCGATGGGAGCGGTTTCGGTTTCATACACTGGGGACAGGGCCTGGAGCGGACCAACGGAGGACGTTTCACAGTCGACATGTGGCCGGAGGTATCCGAATACGCCCGGGGGGATTTGCAGGAGGTGCCCGGCCTGAAGATGCCGGATGGCGCGCCGGCCAAGCTCTACAGCGCTTTCCGGAAGGGGCCGGTGCTGCTGCATTTTCAGTGGATGCGGCAGTATGGGATTGATGGCGTCTTCCTGAGCCGGTTCATCGGCGAGACAGCCAGTCCGTCACGCTCCCGGCACGTGAACCAGGTGCTGGCGAACGTGCGTGAAGGTTGCCATCGGGAGGGGCGTGTCTGGGCGATGATGCTGGATCTCTCTACCGGCAGGAACGCGACGACGGCAATGGTGATGGATGATTGGAAGTTCCTTTGCGATAAGGCGAAGGTTCGTGAGGACTCGCGATATCTGCATCATCAGAAAAAGCCCGTCGTGTTGCTGTGGGGTTTGGGATTCAACGACCGGCCCTGGTCGCCGGAGCAAGGGGAAGAATTGATCCATTTCTTCAGGAACGATCCGCACTACGGAGGCGTGTATCTTATCGGGGGCATCGACCCTCATTGGCGCACCCTGGGTGGCGCTTCGCGGACCAACGCCGCCTGGTCCAGGGTCTACCGCATGTTCGACTCCATTAGCCCGTGGGACGCGGGCCGTTACCGAGACGCCGCGTCGATGGATCGGATCCGTAAAACCGTTTGGGAGCCCGACCTGGCCGAGTTGAGACCCGAAGGTATCGACTATATGCCCACTGCCTTTCCTGGATTCTCCTGGGACAATCTGCGCCAGACGGCACCGGGGACCACGATGATTGCCCGGCGCAAAGGTGAGTTCTACTGGCGGCAGTTCTCCATTTTCAAGGAACTGGGGATCCGCACGGTATTCGTAGGCATGTTCGATGAGGTTGACGAGGGGACGGCCATCTACAAGGTGGCCAGCGTTACTCCGGTGGGGAAATACTTTGTCACCTATGAAGGGATGCCTTCGGATTGGTATCTGAGACTCACCGGCGCTGCAACGATGATGATGCGCGGGACGGCGCCCTTCTCCGAACAAATTCCGCAGGCGTTGCCGCTCCCCCAACGGTAACCCTTCTTTGGAACAATTGATGCAGGCGAACTTTCTGTTATCGTCGTTTCTCTTGATGTGCCTGTGCGTGGGCGGCGCCGGAGTTGTGGAGGAGGCCCGGAGCGAGTGGATCTACCAGGGGTCAAATTGCTTCGGTTTTCCGATCAAGATCGTATGAAACAACGACTGACGTACCTCCAACATCGTTCATGGGTGCTCGCTCTGCTCCTCGCCATGGCGGCGGCTGCGCAATCCCCGTCGCAGAGCCCTCCGGTGGCAATCGAAAGCCCGGGATTAAGGATGACCATTGACCCGCACACGGGACTGCCTGGGCAGATCCGGACACAGTTGCGCGGCGCGACTCGCGACTGGCTTTCCGGCACCGCCGGGCTTCAGGTACGCAACCAGATCACGGGAACCCAAGCCGACCTTGCTCGCGTGGATGGCAAGTTGACTGCGGTTGGCGGCAGGGGGCCCAATGGGAGGGGCACCTGCGGGAATTGCCATTGCGCGTGATTCAACTCTGGGCCGGTGCCGGGGAGGGAGTGGCCTGGGATCTGGATTTTGAGGGAGCCGATGCGCGTGTCGAACACCAGGTTCGGATCGAGCTGCCGCTGCTCTCGACTAACCTGCTGGTGTTCACGCCGAGTGAACGAGGAGCCATGCAGGTGCAGGCCTACCCGAGTTTCAAGCCGAGCGCCTATGCCGCCAACGGGTGGGACAACGGCGGCGCCACCTATGTGCTGCCCTTGATCAGCCTATTTGATCCGCAGACAGACCAGGCACTCACTGTAGCGCTTCCGGCCGATGCCAATATTCCGCACCTGCAATTTGAATGGCGCGAGGCCCACACGCTGACGGTGACCTTGGCGCGGCGGGGAATGGGAGGCGGCCGTCCGTCGCCGCTGCGGCTGCTATGGTTTGCTCATGCGGCAGATTACCGGTGCGTGCTCAAGGCCTACAGCGACGCATTTCCCGCCTGGTTTCGAACCACGGCTCAACGCGGGCAGGGGGAGGGCACTTTTTACTATCACCATATCCAGGATCATCCCGATTTTGGCGAAATGGAGCGTCAGCGGGTCCGCTTCTTGTGGTCGAGCTTCTGGTTCACTCATCTCGGCGAATACTTACCCGAAGTTCCCGCCTGGGAGCCTTACACCTATGCCAAGTGGTGGAAATTGGACCAAACCATGACCGATGCCAAGATTCTCGAATTCGTCAGGAACCTGCGGGAGCACGACATCCGTACGTATGCTTACTTCAACCTGACCGAATACGGCGGCGCGGGCGGCAAGAGCGGAGATACAGCCGAGGCTGCGCGAATTCTGCGGGACAAGTTTGCCAACGCGCTAATCAAAGATGCCGCGGGTCACGACATTCCCACCTGGGAAGGTGCGATGGCCATGAACCCCGGCAGCCGCTATGCGCTGTGGCCCTTTCTGGAGGACCAAGTGCGGCGGCATCTGAAGCGGTTGCCCGGAATTGAGGGTTTTGTCATCGATCGGCTCGACTGGGCCAGCGTGCTGGATTACGGGCATGATGACGGGCTCAGCATGGTAGGGAATCGTCCCGTGGAGAACATGGCGCTGCCCGTGCGCGAAGCGGTGCGCGAGGTGGCCCGTTTGGCGCACGGGGCGAACCTGAAGGTCTTCGTGAACCAGTTTTATCGAGTGGAACCGCTGGAGAACGCAGATGGGGTCTGTCATGAGAACGATTATCTGCCGGCCCTGGGATACCTGACCCCGCTGCGCCCGGCTTCCGCCTGGCATCACCAAAAACCGTATGGGAATGATCTGCTGGAGTTTGAGGCTCAGCTTAAGCGCCGGCTTTATTGGGCGCTTTTCCCCCAGATGATCGCCCATGAATATCCCATATCGCAACAACCTCCGAATGCGCGCGCGGCCGAATTACTCGAGCTTTATGCGCCGTTGTTTGATACGCTCGTTGGCAAGGAACAGGTGCTTCTGCCGCACTGTGTTGAGGCTACTGGGGGCAACGACGTCAATCTTTTCCGCACCCCTGCCGGATATGTGGCTGCGATCACTTCTCGAACCCGATTTCTAAGCCGGCAAGCCGTCGACCTTGAAAGCCTCGAGATCGTCGTGCGCGTGCCCGATGCCGGGGAACTCCGCTGGGGGCATGCCGTGGCGGTGGACGGACGAGCCGAGCTAACCGGCATCCAATCATCCGCGGGACTCGTGCGCATACAGGTCACCGCTCACAGCACCGCCACCATGGTGGTCCTGGGCAAGGGCGGCGAACCAGATTGGCGGGGTCTATCATCCCGTGAGCTGGAAGCAAGGCGCGAGAAACTGTTCGGAAGCGCCGCGCCGATTCCCTCGCCTGGGCAGCGGCCATCGGTGGGGGAAAACGATCACTTGTTCCTGCGCGTCGCCGGCACCCATGTGGGCACGCCTGGACCGGTCGTGGTGCGAGTCAACGGACAGGATCTCGGTGCAGGCTCGGCCCCTAGCAACCGCGCCCTGATTGCGTGGTATTCCAGTCAGTTGCCCCCCAACCCGCCGCAAATCACATTGGCGTCCTCCGACGAGGGGACGTGGTTCATTCCCGATCGAATTGAACTGTTGGCCCGGGGCCACGATCGCGCGGGTCAGCGGCTGGGCCTGTGGCAATCGGGGATGCCCACCGCAGCCACCAGTGGGCCAACGGGCAGCATCAGCTTGCCCATGATTTGGCAAAGCGCTCCCTTGCAAGCGAGTTCGGCGAAGTGGATCTCTCGGGGCGCGCTTCCCGACGGTCGGTGGCAGAAGCAACTCGGTTCCCAAGCGGTGTGGATCCCCAAGGTCACCGGCAATGAGAAGGGCCAAAATGGCTGGCGGCTGGAGGTCCAGAACGGCCAGGCCTTCGCGTGGTCCGAATCGCCTCAGGCCGATCCTCGGGTGTTGTTGTCTCCAGGCGGAGGCCGGGCTGCGCCGACATGCTGGTTCGCGAACGATTGCTTGAGGTTTCGCCTCGTCGCTCCAGATGTGGCGCCTTATCGCCTGGGTCTTTATTGGCTGGATTATGACCGCAACGGACGCGCCATGGAAGTGAAGCTGGCCGATGATTTTAACGTGCTCGATACCCAGCAGGTGCAGACCACCGAGACGGCTGGGGGCGTATGCGTGCAGTGGGCTGCACGGGGTTCCGTAAACATTGAAATCCGGAAACTCGCCGGGTTCAACATGGTGCTATCCGGGATTTTCGTGGACTGATGCCACGAGTAGGTGGGCCGTAATGTCCTGCGATTTGGAGACGCCTTGCCGGGACCATGCCTTGCAAGAAGCAAGTCACGGGAGGATGGCGAAAGCTCGCACCGGAAACCCCAATCCCCCCTTGGGTTTCGGCCACGCCACCACGATCAAGGCGCCCGTGGCGGGGACTTGGTCGAGGTTGGCCATGACCTCGATTTGCCAATGGCCATGGCGCAGCAGCCAGGTTTCGGACTTCAGATCACTCGTCGTGTCCGTGTCCAGGGCCTCGTGACCATTGGCCACAATACCCCTCTGCTCGTAGAGAAATTGGATGGCCTCGAAGGACCACGCCGGGAACTGCGGGCGCTTGAATCGCTCCGGATGGGTGTCCCAATCCTTCGACATGTCGGTGCGCAGTGCCGCAAAGGACCCGGCGGGAACCGTTCCATAGTTCTTTTCCCAGGCCAGGATGTCCTCGACCGTTAACGCATGATTCGGGTCGTTGCGCAGCTTTGGGGTGAGATCGAAGACGACCAATGGCAGGAGCATATTCTTCACCGGCAGTTCATCCAGGGTCTTGCCTTGGGGATCAAAGTGAGCCGGCGGATCGATATGAGTTCCGTATTGACCAACCAAGGTATATTGGAAAGCGCGTGCCCCGTCCTGTTCGATCGTGTAAGCACGCCCGGTGGCTGGGTCGGCCGCTGGGGAAAACGAGGCCTGTCCGAAGCCGGGCCAGACTGGCGTGGTTGGGCTGAAAGCGTGGGTGAGGTCTACAAACTGCTTTTGGGAGATGATGCGCCAAGCCTCCGCCAAGGAGCCAGGTTTCGCGGGGTGGCAAGGCTTCGACGTGGTGCATCCGACCAACGCTGCGGACAGGCAGACCGCCAAAAAGGCTGTGACTATCGGAAGTTTATTGTTCATACGTGATCCTCAAACCAACGCATCTCGAACGCTCGCTCTGCGATGCCGAACAGGTTACCCCAGGTTTCTTAGACCCCAAAGTCCGAATCTCTGGCGCCAGCTTAAGCTTGGCCTACGACTATGTTTACCGCTAATGTCTCCGCGCATGAAACAAAAGGCATACGCTCGCGCCGGCGTTGATATTGACTTGGGCAACAAGGTCAAATCCACTCTGCCGCAATTGCTCGCTGCTACGCATCGGCCCGGGGTCCTCGGCAAGGTCGGCGGCTTCGGCGGCCTCTTCGCGTTGGATGTCCGCAAATACCGGGAACCGGTGTTGGTTTCCAGCGTGGATGGCGTTGGCACCAAGCTCAAACTCGCCTTCGCCTTGGACCGCCATGACACCATTGGCCAGGACCTCGTCAACCACTGCGTTAATGACATCTCGGTGCTCGGGGCGGAGCCACTCTTCTTCCTGGATTACCTAGGCACGGGCAAGTTAAAGCCTCGCGTATTCACGGAGATCATCAAGGGCTTCGCCAAAGCCTGCGCCGAAAATCGTTGTGCGCTTATCGGTGGCGAAACCGCCCAGATGCCCGGCTTCTACCAGGCGGGGGAATATGACTTGAGCGGAACCATAGTCGGCGTGGTCGAGAAGTCTCGTATGCTCGATGGCAAGACCGTTCGGCCGGGCGATGTGGTGATCGGTATAGCGTCAAGCGGATTGCATACGAACGGTTATTCACTGGCCCGCAAGCTCTTCTTCGAGCGGATGAAGCTTAAACCGAGTAGCTATGTGCCGGAATTGCGCAATACTATTGGCGATGAGCTGCTCAAAGTGCACGTCAGTTACGGGCCGCTGATTCAAAAGCTGCTGCAAAAGTTTAACCCAGCACCGGAAGCCGGCTCGTCCCCTAAACCCGGCGTCAGGTCAACCCTGCAGGCGAGAGGAGATGCTCATCCTGCTATCAAAGCCTTCGCGCACATCACTGGCGGCGGCTTTGTGGATAACATTCCACGCGTCCTGCCCAAAGGCTGCGACGTCATCATCCGCAAGGGCACGTGGGAAATGCTCCCGATCTTCAGTCTCATCCAAGCCAAAGGCGGCGTGCCAGAGGACGAGCTTTATCAGGTCTTCAACATGGGCATCGGCATGGTCATCATCGCAACGGCCGATAAGGCCGACGCGATCCTGAAGTTCGTTCGGGGCCAAAAGCACGCAACCTGGCCAATTGGCCAGGTTGCAAAGGGCAGGGGAGTAGTGCGGGTGGTCTAAGTGCCGCCGGCTACTTCTTCTCCTGTTTCTGGGCTGCGGCGTTGGTCAGCTTTTCCAAGTCCTCGGCCTTGATGACTTCAATCTTGGCGCCCTTCTTGAGTTCCTCGGCGGAGGGCACCTTGATGATATCGCTGGTCAGCGGCGGCGCAGCCGAAGCAGCGGGCGGCGCGGCGGGCGCAGGGGCCTCAATCCCAGCCAATTCCATCTCGAAAATCAGCGTTGAACCCGGCTCGATGGTCGGCCCGTAGCCGTTGTCGCCATAAGCAAGGGTGGAGGGGAGGTAAAGTTCCCACTTCGAGCCAACCGGCATTCGTTGCAGTGCTTCTGTCCACCCGCGCACAACGCGGTTGACTGCGAGCTTGGTCGGCTGGGGGCGCTTGTTTGAGTTGTCGAACTCTTTCCCGCTGGTGAGCGTGCCGCGGTAATTGACCGTCACCATATCGTTGGTCTTGGGGACGGCCCCGGTGCCTTCCTTGAGGACTTTGTATTGCATTTCGGCCGTGGTCCCATCCTGTAGCTTCACCTCCAGGGTTTTGACGTCGGGCTTCTTCTTGTTCTCGGCCAGGAACGTCGCGCCTTCCTTCTTATTCTTGTCCGCCGCCTGTCGCCGCGTCTCCTCCTGCTTGGCGCGTGCGGCCTGCCGGTAGTTGTTAATGGCATCCTTTACCTGCGGGTCCGCGAGTTGCGACGGTTTGCCCGCCATCGCGTCCTTGATCGCGCCGGTCAGCACTTCCAGATCCAGTTCCACGCCACCTCTCTTGAGGTTGTTGCCGATGTCCGTGCCGATTGCGTAGCTCATATTGTGCTTCTGCTCTTCCGGGGAGAGCTTCGGCCCATTGGTGGCCGCATTCGACAATGTCAGGTTGTTCTGCGCTGCCGCCGTCAATTGCAGCAAGGCGATCCCAAACCCGAAAACCAATCCAATTCTAAATCCAATTCTCATAGTTGATTGCTTTACTCGTTTGTTAACGAGCTAATCCGTTTACACGAACCCGGGCAAATGTCCAGCAGGAATTTTGTAATTTCCTTTGGAGCTTGCCCCGGTTCCTGCTTGAATCGGCCCGATGCAAATCCTCGTAATTGGCTCGGGCGGCCGCGAACACGCCCTGGTGTGGAAGCTGGCGCAGTCGCCGGAAGTCACGCGCCTCTGGTGCGCGCCTGGCAATGCCGGCATCGCTCAAGAACGCCTGGCAAAAGAGGGCGCCCAAGTCCAATGCCTCAAGCTGGGCGCAGAAGACCTGCCCGCCCTCCTGGCCTTCGCCCGGCAAAATCGGGTTGACCTCACCGTCGTTGGCCCGGACAACCCCCTGGCGCTCGGCATAGTGGATTTGTTCCAAAAACACGGGTTGCGCATTTGGGGACCGAACCAAAGCGCCGCCCGGTTCGAGGCCTCCAAAGTGTTCTCGCAGCGTTTCATGGAGCAGCACGGCATCCCCACAGCGCGCGCCGGCACCTTCGCCGATTTTCCCTCGGCTTCCCGCTTCGCTGCCTCACTGGGCGGACGCTGCGCTGTCAAAGCCGACGGCCTGGCGCTCGGCAAAGGCGTCTTGATTTGCCATGATGTGTCCCAGGCCGATCGCGCTATCGAGGAAGTGCTCGTTAAGAAGTCCTTCGGTGCCGCCGGAGCGAGCATCGTCATCCAGGAATTGCTCGAAGGCATGGAGATCTCCCTCCATGCCCTCTGCGACGGCCGCACTGCCAAGCTTTTTCCCACGGCCCAGGACCACAAGCGCGCGCTGGACGGAGATTGCGGCCTCAACACTGGCGGCATGGGCGCCTATTCGCCCACGCCTTTTCTGGATGAAACCCAGCTTGCCGATGTCGGTCGGCGGATACTTGATCCCTGGCTCCGCGGTTGCGCTGCCGAAGGCATTGATTTTCACGGCATCCTGTACCCGGGAATCATGCTTACCCAGGACGGCCCCAAGGTGCTCGAGTTCAACGCCCGCTTCGGCGACCCGGAAACCCAGGTTTATCTGACCCGGTTGGAGAACGACTTGGTGGCTCTGCTGCTCGCCAGTATTGATGGGACGCTCGGGAACATCGACTTGAAGTGGACTTCCATGCCTTCCGTGTGCGTGGTGATGGCCTCGGGCGGTTACCCCGGCAGCTACGCCAAGGGCAAGCCAATTCGAGGGCTGGGCGAGGCAGCTCGTCTGCCGAACACCAAGGTCTTCCACGCCGGCACGGTCATGAACGGCGATCAAGTCGTCACTGCCGGCGGCCGCGTGCTCGGCGTCACAGCTTGGGGCAAGGACTTGAGCAGCGCATGCGACGCTGCCTATGCCGCTGTGGATACCATTCGTTTTGAGGGCACCCACTACCGCCGTGACATCGCCAGCAAGGCCCTGGCCTTTCTGCGGTAATCCACGGCCGCCCTTTGTCATCAGGCGGCTGGTGGGTGGCTTAGAGGTCGCATGAAGGTCGCAGGAAGGTGGCTTTGGGGTAGCCTCAGGGTAGCTTCAGGGTGGCTTCAGGGTGGCTTCAGGGTGGCTACCGGTTGGCCACCAGATGGCCTTAAGGTGGCTTCAGGGTGGCCTCGGGGTGGCCGTAACCTGCCGAAACCGGTCGCGCCTCCGCTCCACTCGACCATTGACCCTATCAAATCAATTCGTCCACGTGCTTTAAGCGCGAGGTTCTGGGCTTCTTTACCTTGGCCGCTTTCGCTTCCTCGGCGGCCCGCTCCAAGTTGAGCGCCAGAAGCTTCTCCAGAACCTCCTCGTCGGTTAAGTCCGCCGACCAGCCATAGGCACCGGCCACGGCGGCATCGAGCCGCTTGTGGGCGAAGTCGAGCCAGCCGGGGCGTTCGTTGTAGAGGTTTGTCAATGTGCGCTGCTTGAGCTTGGCGGCGCAAACGGCGTCGCGAGGCTCAAGGCGCGGATAACGCACGGTGCCGATGCCGTTCTGGCCCGGGTCTGCCACGTAGCGCGACCACGGGCCATCGGCAGAGCCGGGGAATTCGAGGATGCGTTCGACGGTCCATTCGGGGGGATTGAGCCAGCTCTCTCGCAGCTCGTTCAGCTCTTTGGCGGCGGCGGCGACGGCGGCGCGATGATCAGGTGCGGAAAGCGGAGTAAGGAGCGCGATTGGAGAGGGATGAGCGTCCTGACGCCGGCCCCTAATGCCGTAAGGCGGCGGCTCCTCTTTGCCCATGAAGTAGTTCTTCGCCGCGAGGTTCTCGGCGTAAAAGCGACCCGGTTCCGGTAGTGGCTTCGACTTGGGCGGCGGTTTGATGGGGGCGGGCTCCGGCGGCTGCAAGTGGTCGGGGAAAGGGAATGGGAAGGTCTCGAAGCACGTTGTTGGCCTGTATCGAAATCCGGAATCTCTGTCCCGAAGCTGTGTTCCTTGTGCGAACGCCCAAACCTGGTGAAAGTGCGACTGGAGCACGCCGAAGAAGTCATCTCCATCGCGGGCAAAAACGACGGTTTGGTCATCTGTCACAACCGGCCAACGGAACCAAACACAGATGCGGTGTTTCGCCACACGTGGCAAGGCAATGAACCGGCTAACTCTAGCAAGAGCAGCCCTCATTTCGGGGCGAACACGCTGCAATTTCCACCAGTTCTCTCGAAGCCACTTGTCGCGATTGGCGTCTCTGCTCGGCTTGACCCTTTCGACCACTAGCCGGTGCGAACCAGCGTACCGGGCCGCTTCTTCAACTGGCATTTCTCCGTTGTCGATGAGCCAGCGTTGCTCTCCGCGTCGAAGAACGTCCTGTCCGTTCAAGATTGGCTTGAGCACATCGCTGGTCGGCTTTCGGTTTGGGTTTCCGACTTGAGTCAGGAGAGGAATCGCTTCGCTTTCGGTGATATCAAAGCTTCCTCCCTTAGTCGTGCCGATGAACGCGATGCCAAGGTTGCCGGACAACGACCTTGCCTGTGTTGTGTCCGCACAAGAAGAGAGATTACTATGGATTGAGGCAACCTCCCCACCGTTCAGAAGCCGTGTCTTTTCGCCGCCGGTATCGAAGCCGACCATACTGACATGCACTGTTGCGCCGCTGAGAATCCATTTCCGGTCGCTCTCGGCAAAGAATATGTCGCCCGTCTGTTTGATCCGCTTCAGCACCTCGCGATTTGCGCCACCGCGTATGCCTTGGGTGGCCAGCAACCCCGCCCGCTTGCACTTGCCCTTTTCAATCAAATCCCGCGCCTTCTCGAACCAGTAGCAGCACAGGTCAGACTGGCCAGGGATGCGGTTTCCGTACATTCGGCGGAGTTCTTCAACGTAGTTGTCGCCAAGTTCCCCTCGCATGAGCTTATCGCCCAGAAACGGCGGATTGCCCACCAGCACGTCGCACTGCGGCCATGGGCGCTCGGTGTAGAATTTCAACGAGGCGTCTGGTTTGTGCTCGTCGGCTTGGGCTTCCTTCAAGGTCCGGGCCTTGTTGTGGAAGTGCGGAACCAGCAGCGCGTCTTCGTTTTGGAAGCCGTCGAGGTTTTGCAGGACGGGCGTGCGATCGTTGTCGAAGCCGTTGTCGCGCCGCCATTGCAGGTAGCCGATTTGGACGGTCACCTGGGCGAGTTCGTAGGCGTAGGGGTTAATCTCAAAGGCGCGGAGCTGGTGGACGCCGACTTCTGGCGTGAACTGGAAACCGAGTGTGGCGGCAAAGGTGATGACTTCCTTTTCGAGGTCGAGCAACATCTGGAGCGAGACGTAAAGGAAGTTGCCGCTGCCGCAGGCGGGGTCCATGACCACGATCTTGCGGAGCTTCTTGAGGAAGGCTTCCAGGCGGGTTCGGTCGCCCGCGCCGCAGGGCTGCACCAAGCTTCCCGGACCGCGAGTCGTCCCGGCTCGCAGCGGCTGTGACAGCTCTTGGCCGCGCTGATTTTCCGAGTGCTCCGGCATGTTTGTGCGTGCTGCGAGCCGGGACGGCTCGCGGTCCGATCCAGAGCTTGTCGCGGCCTTGTCCGCCCCGCCCTTGTCCCGTTTGGTGCGGGAGAGCAGCGAAGCTTTGAGCACAGTCCATTCGCGTCGGAGCGGGGCCATGAGCACGGGCTCGACGATGGTGACGATGTCGTCCCGACCGGTGAATTGCGCCCCCAAGGCGGCCAACTGATCGGGGTCCAGGCCGCGGGCAAAGAGCGTGCCCATGATGCTGGGCTCGACGTATTGCCAATCCGCCTCGGACGCGTCCGCCAGCATGCGGCGCTCGTCATCGTTCAAATCGAAGACAGTGGCATCCTCGAAGAGATGGCCGTTGAATTGGCGGATCTTGTGAGCGCCGAACAGGCCGCCGGTGGCCATCGCGTGGAAGAGCGATTCGAGCGTCCGGGAGAGATGCTGCGGATCATCCAGGGCCGTCCTGGCTAGCTCCGAGAAAAGCTTCTTGGGCAGCAGGTCGGTGTCCTCCGCGAAGAAGCAGAAGATGAGGCGGTTAAGGAACCGGGCGATGCGGAGGCTCTTGCGCTGGGCGACGCTGACTTCGGCGCGGGTGTGCGCGTCCGCCAATTCGGCGCTTTCGCGCTGGTGCAGGGAGCGGGCGACTCGGGCGAACTTTTCCGCCAGTTCCTGGGTGACCTGGGCGGTGGTGCGCTGGGGCTTGAGGTACTCGGGTCCCTCGAAGGCGGCGCGGAGCATGCGCCAGTTCTCCGGACGGTCAATCTGGTCATTGGTGAACTCGTGGGTGTCCGGGACCGTGCCGTTGAAGTTGGTCTTGATGATGTAGCGGTCGAAATCGCACACGATCAGCAAGGGTGGGTTGTAGAGGGCCTCGCGGTAGCGCTGAAGCTGTTTGTAGGCGATGTCGAGGCTTTTCTTCTTGCCCTTGTATTCCCAGCCGAAACAGTCCTTCCGCCACACGTCGGCAAAGCCGCGCTCGGTGGGGTCGCCGCAGTCCGGGTGTTCGAGGTTGAGAAACTCGGCGCCCTTCACGACGCGTTTCTGGAAGCAGAAGAAATCGTTGCCGCTGGGGTCGGCTTCGACGGGCGTAGGCTGGCCTAGGAGCCGGCAAAGGTCGATGAAATGCTCCTGGTAGGCGGCAGATTCCTTGCCCTGGTAGCGGGACCATTTCTTTTTGAATTCAGCGGCCGTCATGCTCACTTGGGTACTGCCTATAGCTGAAACCAGAGGCCGGTGCAAACTCTTTGGGTATGCCTAGGGGAGACTTTTGAGACTTTCGGAAGGAGTTCTTGGATTCACGCTTCATCGTCAGGCAAATCACTTCAATTTCATCGGGTTCGATTCCATATTTCGAGTGCTCCCACAGCACGACGGGTGCGGCGAGCATACTCTCCCTGCAGCGCGAGGGAAGCCTTTTTCGAGCCGAAGCCTCACCCGCGCAGCGCTCACGCTCTTTCGTTTCAAATTCTGCCGCCTGTTGTGCCCCCGGTTAGGGCGATGCTTGGGAAATTTTGGGAATTATTTTTTAACAGGCCAAAATCCGCATAAAGGGGATTGTCATGTTCTGTTTGCTCCAAGAGACGACGTGAGGCTAAGCTGGGCTCATGGCTCGGAAGTTGCGCATTCAGTATCCTGGGGCGATTTATCATGTGATGAATCGAGGCGACCGGCGGGAGGCGCTCTTTGAGGATGACCAGGACCGGGGGCGGTTGCTGGAGACGCTGACAGAGGCGTGTGAAAAGACTGGCTGGCAAGTCCATGCGTATTGCCTGATGAGCAACCACTTTCATCTGGTCATCGAAACGCCCCAACCCAACCTGGTGGTGGGGATCACCCGCGCAGCGTCAAGTACAGGCGGGCGCGCCAAGAAGCAATTTCAGTAAATCTATCAGTCAGTAATCGCGACCACCAGCCACATCGAGACCGCCTGTGAGACGAACCATCACGCGGCCCAACTATCGCGATCAGTAGAAGACAGCAAAACCTTCCCGATTGACGACCGCGCCCTGGTCGGGCAAGATGGGACCACAATGAATGAGAGCCAAGAGCAATTCTCCTTCACCCGCGGAGCGCTGACTACATGGGAACGCCGAAAAAGCAATTTCTTGATTCAGGAAAGGATAGGTCGTCATGAGTGCGTTTAGGCGGTTTTCCGCGATTCTCTTGTTGTCTATCGTTTACATCTCCGCATGCAAGGCGGGGACGCCCCCGCCCACCCCGATTACCACGCTCGATGCCGCGCAAGGGGGCAAGATCTCCTACGGAACTGTGGCCGGAGCCACGACCCAGGCGGCGGCCATGAGCAAGATTCTGATCGGCATGCAGAATACTTGCGGCGAAAGGCCGCAAACTGGGAAAGTCTTCCAGTTCAAGGGAACGAAAACCGTCGGCGTCTTATTTACGGTGACCGATCACTCCAAAGGAAACAAGAAGGTGGCCGGCCTGGTGATGTCGGCCGCCTCCGGCCCCAGCCAGGTAGAAGCGGCGTTGCTCTCCAACGATGCCTCGCGCTTCGGCAAGACGGTGAACCCCATGCTCCAGCAACTGCTCAGCGTATGGCAGCCAGGCGGTCAGTCTGCGGCTTCCGGCTCCTCGGCTGGCGCGCAAACGGCTTCGGCCGGCAATGGGAACTCTGGCCCGGCTGCCAGGCTGCACACGGTTACCGCGCCGGACAACTCGGCCAGCATCGGCATTGCCGACGGCTGGCATCTCGATCCGCACAGCGCCAGCGGTACGATGATTATGATCGGGCCGAACGGCGAACAGGCGGTCTACAGTGCAATGAAGTCAGCGGTTGACCCCTACAACCCGCAGCAGGTGCAAGCGGTGCGGGCGGGAATCTACCGGGGGACGGGAACGATGCTCTACCCCTACCATCCAGATCTGGGGAAAGCCTATCCGGAGCTGTTGCAGGCTTGGCGGCGCGCCAACGATATGCCACCGGCGAAGCTGCAGGTGGACAAGATTGAGCCGATAAAAGGGGCGGACAACTGCGTTCTTGTCACGGGGCACATCGACGCGGATGGGCAGGGCATGAAGAAGCTGATAGATGATATATGCCAATCGCCGCCGACCCAATGGGGAGCGTACACAATCACACGCACCTTCAACATTATGACCGACGCCCAGTCCGAGCGGGAGCAAAACACGGTGATGGCGATGTTCATGAGCGTCAAGGTAAACCAGCAAGTGATGAACCAGCAGATGCAGCAGAAGCTGGCGCAGAAGCAGCAGTCTGACCAGCAATGGCGGGCCTGGGGACAGCAGCAATCCGACCGGATTCGCGCGCAGGGTGAGGCGGCGCAGAAGAACTTTGCCGACCGCCAAGCCGCCAATGACGCCCAGCACGCCGGCTATTGGGACCAGCAAAACAGAAACGCCGCGCAGCACAACGACTGGAACGAAGGCCAGATAAACAATGCGCGGAATGGCCAGGGTTTCAACAACTACATTCTCGATCAGACCGTTGTCCAGGGCAACGACTTAGATGGCACCGGCGCGGTAGGCCACGCCACGGTCTGGAACACCACTGCCGAGGCGCTGGTGAAACTCAATCCCAATCGCTTCGAAATAGTGGAAACCCCCAATTACTGGCTGGGCACGGATTTCCACCAATAGTCCAGTGCGCGATTTGCGCATGTTTTAGGACACCCCACCTTTGCCGCGCTTTTGTGTTTTGCGGCCGGGGTGAGATATGATGCAGTTTTTGTTCCCCCCTCTCCACCCACCCGAAATCAGAATTCCTGCAATTCACGTTATCGGTACCTCACCCGCGCAGCGTCAGCTCAGTAGTATCAGTATCAGTAGTACCTGCAAGGGCTACCAGAAGAGAACAAGCATGCACAGCGATTACGCGGCTTCGCGGAAACCGGCCAATTGCGCCGCACATTCGGGCACCAGCGCGTCCGGCGCGGTCGCAGTGGGAAGCTACAAAGCCATCCCCAGTGCCGATTTGGCTCCGGCTGGGGCTGGCTCCCGAAGAAGGCCGGCTTCCGGCCCCCACGCGCGCTCCACCAACCGCCTGGCCCGTAAAGGGGTCGTAAAGGGGTCGGTTCGTGAGAATGTAATGTTTCCACCAGGGAAGGGTCGTCCCGAAAAGTCCGACAGGGTGACAGGTTGCTGAGTTGGGAGCGGGCTCAAACCGTAGACTTGCCCCAAGAGGGGCTGGCGCTTGGGCGGCGTTGGCACGTTCGGGGTTGTTGCCTGCGTGCAAGAAGTGGCGGTGACGCCGGGCGAGTTGCTGGCTGACGCTGACCTCATTCGCTACACAGTGGGCGCTTCTGGGACTGGAAACTGGGACCAGCCAAGGCACACTACCTGTAGGGTTCGGGCGACTTGGGATAACCCCACATATAGCGCTTTCTGCAGTGTTTTTGGCGCTACCTGCCTCAGATTGCAACGGTTGGCTTCGGTGGTGGGGTTCAGGACAACGGCGCGATTGGGACCCAGGAACAACCTGCGAGCCCTCCGGGTAACCTGCTGCAAACAGGGAGGAAGCGGTTCAAGTGACAGATTCTGTACACCTATACTGGGTGATAGGGAGAAGAGGGACGGAAGGCGGTGATTGGTAATCAGTGATCGATGATCGGTGGCGAGGGGGGGGTGATTCAACTGCTTTCAGGGTTCATGATGGCTTGGCAGGGCGCGGAGCGACAAGGCTGCCTTCCAACCGTATTGGGGAACAACTCGCCATACGGGATGAGCAGAGGGGGTGGGAGAAACGTCGGCAGGACCTGATGGCTGTTTGCCACGACGCCCGAAAGGGCAGAAACACCGGAGACCATTGGTCTAAGCCAGTCGCGCCTCCGCTCCACTCGACCAGTTTCAGTTGGGCTGGGAACGCGGGCGCGCACAAGCCCTATTGCAATCCAATCCGCTCGGGTTAGACTAAAGGCATGACAGTGACTTTGGAAGAAGCTCAGGCCAACCTGCCCGGCATCGTGGCCAAAGCGGCGACCGGCGAAGAGGTCTTCATCGCCACCGGCAGCGGACGCCCCGCCGTGAAACTCGTCGCCGTGGCGGTCAACGGCTCGCGGTTGGCGCAGGATCCACAGGTGAAAGGCGCGCTGACGATCTTGAACCACGAGGCGCTGGTGAAGCCCCTTCCGCCTGAGGAGTGGGGCGAATTGGCGAAGCGCTGAGCGGAAGGCCATGGCTCCATCCGCACGGTCATGCAGTACGTCCTGGATACCTGCACTTTTCTTTGGCTGGCCACCGACCAGAGCAAACTTTCGGCGCCAGCCCAGCAGGTCATCGCAGACCTCGACCACAGGCTCCATATCTCCGCCATCACCATCACCGAGACGCACCGGCTGGTGCGGAAGGGAAAGATTACGCTGCAGGTCAACATGTCCCTGGATGTATGGTTTCGAGTCGCGCTGGCGCAGCATCAAGTGCGGTGTGAGCCAATTACTCTGGAGATCGCGCACGCGGCAGAAATCCTGCCGGCCATTCACAACGATCCGGCAGATCGGTTCATCCTGGCGACAGCCCAGGTGATGGGAGCGCGGGTTTTGTCGCCGGATGGAATCATGCCGCACTATCCGGGGTTTACGGTCGAGTGGTGAAGTCGCTGGATGCTTGGTCGTGCCGCGAGCCAGCGGCCTGACGGCGCCAGTGGTGAGGAGCCGGGAGTTCACCCGCGTAGCGCTGAGCACCTGCGGGCGCGCGCAAAACCCAATTTCTAGCAGTTGACCGGCTGCCTGCTCTATGAGCCGCCCCCAGGGATGCTTTGGATCATCAACCAGCCAAAAGGGCTTCATTCACCCAGGCGAGAAAACTTCTCGCCCCATACAGGATGAGAATCGAAACCCGGAAGAGTGACCCCGGGACTGTGAGACATGCCGGCTAGCCCGAGCACTTCATACCCTCCGGAGCGCCGGTCTCCGACCCGGCGTCTCCCAACTATTCGGCCGGCGCCGGGTCGGAGACCGGCGCTCCGGCCAGCAGGCGTTTCAAGGCGAGTGTGAAGAATCCAGGCCAGGGCACAGGGGCTCCGAATGCAATCAGCCGGCTTTGCTCTCATCCACAACGACGTAATGGCTGCCACCGTTGGTCCAAATACGGAGCAGCGTGACCTTATCTTTCGTATTCTCGGTTAGCCGCACGGCTTCTTCGGCGGACTTTACCGGATGACGAATCTTTCCTATATGTGTTGCTTCAATTCTGTTTCGGTTTATACGTATTCGAGCGCTGGGACCGTGACAGGAAGCTTTCCGGAGCATTACAATTTTGTAAGGATGCGCCGATGGCGGCGAACGGCCTGGGCTGAGTTGCAGTCGAAGGATTATGGAAAACAACAGTATCGTCGGTTTTATACCGTGGCCTGTAGCGGCGGCAACGGCAGTTTGGTTTGGCGTGATGGCCTACAAAGCGGGCAAGAACTGCGTCCTTTGGGCGATCGGAGGTGGATTGCTGGGGCTTGTAGTCACTACCATCGTTATGGGGCTGGCCCAGGCTACTTTTATACCGTATTCCACCGGAGAGATTGCCCCGTTACGCTTTAAGATGGCCGTGTTAGCGATCTTCCTAGTCCTGTGCGTCGGGTGGCTGTTTACGGGCACACTGCACCGCCACCTTCTCGCCGCCTTGAAACGAGCCGAATCACCGCCCCCACCGGAAACGCCGTCTAAGCCGCCGACGCCCGGCCTCAAGCAGGGCCCCGGGCAGACCGCTGGCGGGGCCGTCTCGTGATCGCCTGCTGAGACGAGCGACGAGAAAGCGGCAGAGGACAGCCGCACTCCAAGACGCTAGCGCGTTTTCCGGCGCACGGGTGGGCGCGCCAGCGTCTTGGAGTGCGGCTGTCCTCTGCCGCTTTTTAGTTCCCCCGAATCGTAATGGTAATCCCGAGACACCACACTAGCGTCTTGGCACCACTTTCCCTTTAATCCTTCACGATCTTGATTCGGCGGTGCAGGGCTTGCCAGACGAGCAAGAGAATGCGCGGATGGCGGATGAAGAAAGGCAGCCACTTCAGGATCTGCTTCGGCGCCCGTCGCTTGAAAAAGTGGAAGAGGTTCTCGTAAGTCCGCTGCACGCCCTGTTCGAGTTCCTGTGCCGTCATCTTGGCCGGCTCGAACACCGCGTTGGCCCAGCCATACTTGTCCCGGTCCTCCAGCAATAGGCGGCCCTCCCCCTTCAACTGGTCATAGATCGGCGTGCCGGGGTAAGGCGTTAGGATGTAGAGCAGGGCGTCCTCCAGCCCCATTTGCTGGATGTGCGTTTCTGCGGCCTTGAAGATCCGCTGGTCCTCGTTGTCAAAGCCGAAGATGAAGAACCCTTGCACGAGGATGCCATGTTCGTGAAAACTCCGCACGACCTCCGAGTAGCGCTCGACCCGGTTTTGTACCACGCCGGCCCGCTGCAATGAGTCCGGGTGTACGGTCTGAAAGCCGACTTGCACAAAAAAGCAGCCTGATTTCTGCATGGCCTTCAGCAGTCTCGGGTTCTTCGTGATGGTGGTCGGCGCCTGCACGGACCAGGCTTTCTTCAAGGGCGCGATCTTCTCGCAAAGGGCAATGGCGTACTCCTCGTCCACGAACAGGTTGTCATCCACAAAAAAGACGACGTTCTGCTTCATGCCCTTCATTTCCTCATAGACCCTTTCCGGCGAGCGGTGTCGGTGCTGGTGCCAGGGAACGCTCGGCAGGTAGCAGAACTTGCAGGCATGATTGCAGCCGCGGGTCGCCTGGATCATGCCGACCAATGAATTCTGCCGGAGCAAATCGCGCCGCGGGATGGGCACATCATCCATGTCCGTGGGCTGGGCCTGTTGGTAAGTCCTTTTGAGGGCGCCCGCAGCCACATCCTTGAGCAACTGGGGCCACACATATTCCGCCTCGCCGATGACGATCGTGTCGGCGTGCTGCAAGCATTCCTCCGGCATCAGGCAGGCATGTACCCCGCCGATGACCACTTTGGCGCCTTTTCCCCGGAACACATCCGCGATGTCAAAGGCCCTTCGCGAGGAAAACGTGGTGGCGGTGAGGCCGACCAGGTCGAAGCCCTCATTAAAAGGGACTTCATCCCAATCCTGGTCAATTACTTTCACCTCGTGCCCCTCGGACAGCGCGGCCAGGATGCCCAGATGCAGCGGCTCAAACGACACGCCGGGTAGGAAGCGATAAACCCCGTCTTTGACGAACCATCTTGGTTTGATCAGCAGGATCTTCACCGCTAGCGGTTGCCTACGAGGGCCTTGAGCCTGGCTTTGAGATTGAGCAAGGTGACCCCCAGCCGGCCCTGGGCGCCGAAAATGTCGCTCCAGGGTGGGTTCTGGACCAGGTGGCTCAGAAAGAGGCGCGCATTGGCGGTCTGCATCTCTTCATAAGGACTGCGGGTCTCGCGGCTCTCAGGCTCGAAAAAGCAGGTCGGGTCTTCGGCTAGATAGTCGCCGGAAAGGTAATGCGCCAAGGCGCGGCAGCCGCGGCACGAATCGCCGTAGCGGCAGCGACCGCACTTGCCTTTAATCGGCCGGTCGCCGCGCAGGGTGCGCACGATTTCCGACTCGGCGAGAATCGCGGACAAGGGTTGCTTGCGCACGTTACCGCAGCAGACTGGGCTGTCCAGCAGATGGACGCAGGGAGCCACGTCCCCTTCCGCATTGATGCCGATGAAGGTGCGGCCTGCCTGGCAGCCGAGGTTGCCCAGGTTGAGCCCGCGGCCCCCAAGAGTCAGGTGGGTCGCGTCCGGCGCGGCGAAGAACGGCGTATAGCTGACATAGCTCATGGGGTTGTCCCGCAAGGCCGGATGGATCTTGCTGCGCATGTCATTCCGGTCAACGCACAGATGCGGAACTTTGGCCGCTGCCCCCCGCGGCACGAAGGGTGATCGGATCACCGCGATCCTCTTCTCGCTCAGCCAACTCATGGTGCTCTTCAGCGACTCGAGGTTCTGCTTCGAAATCGTAACGAGCACAAAATAGGGCACCGTATTCTCATCACAGAGCCTCAGCAGCCGTTCGAGGCGCTCCCGGCTGCCGGAACGGCATTTCTTTTGGATGTCTTCATCCACGGAGTCTAGGGAAAATCCTAGGGTCAGTCGGCCGGCGGCGGCGTTTTTCAGCCGCTTGAGCTTGGCCGAATCAAGGCCGTTGCCGCTGGTGTTGACGAACGTGTACAGGCCGTTTTGGGCGTTGTGCGCGATGAGCTCCAGATGATCGGTTCGCTGCAAGACTTCTCCGCCCGAAAAGGAGACCGCCCCCTTGGGACAGATGGCCTTCAGCTCATCGAGCACCAGGCGCTTGGCTTCGTCCGTGGAGAGCTCCGCCCGGACGGGCGGCGCCGCCGGCTCGGTCATGCAATTGGGGCAACCCTGGTCGCATTGCCGGGTGGCTTCAAAATAGCACAAGAAAAAACCAGGACTTTTCATCGCCTTGCCGGAAGCGGCGGAGCGGATGTGGCTTTACTCGTCAAGGAATAGCGTGTCAGGCTGCCGAAGAACTGATGGAAGCGAGTCTAGCATGTGGAAGTTATTCTACCAGCCGGGCAACGGACGGCAAGGGAAAGACATTGTCTTGATTGATGCGCACTGCCGTGAAGCGGTTCTCAGCGGCTTGCCCTTTGAGCCTCGTAGAAATCGCGGATGCTGGCCTCCGCGCTCCGGAACGCCAGATAGACCTGGCCGTCTGCCCCCATCCGCGCCCGCATCATGCACATGGAACAGGCCAGCCCGGACAAGTTCGTGATGTTCACTTTCTCGGTCGGCCCAAAGGTCTTGCCGTTATTGGTCGAGCGAGTGGTATGGAGCCACGTCGCCGATTTGACCTCAGGCTTCGGGTCCACCATCACGTGCCAAAACGCAACGACATGGCCTTTGCCATCAGCCGTCAGGGTGGCCCCGTCAACACCCGACATGGCGGAAAGCGTCTTTAGCGCTTCGAACGACTTGCCCCCGTCGAGACTGTGGGAATAACGCACGAACGTTTTTACGCCCGGTGCCCACTCATCCACCCAGACGACATGGATGCTGCCATCGGCACCGACGGCCAGCTTCGGGCCACGTTCGCCCATCTTCGTCTCCACCATGCTGGTGGAATTCACCTTCACGGGCGGGGTGAAGGTAGCTCCGTTGTCGGTAGAGCGGACGTAGTAGGCGTGGTGCTCCAAGCCGTAAACCATATGGAGGACCCCCCAGGTATCCACGAACACATCGGGGACCAGGCACGGGTCGGGCGCCTGCACCACATGCACAGTCGGCATCGCTGCCGCCGCAGTGGCTTGATTGGCGCTCACAAGGAGCAGGTAGCCCAATGCGCCGAGCACCAAGCTGGTGTTTACCCGTGGAAGATAGGCTGGCCGCAGAGGCAGGCACTCCACCGCGGTTCGCTCTGGCGTTCTCATGAACATTCTCGTTATTCGCATCAAGAGGCATTCTACCTCACTGCTTCATGGCTGTAACGACTTCCTGCGACTGCAGGTGGACCCAGAGGGGCGGAGTCTCAGGCAGAGGAGTTAAATGAGTAACATGGGTTACATGGGTTACATGGGTTACATGGGTTACATGGGTTACATGGGTTACATGGGTTGCATGGGTTGCATGGGTTGCATGAGGTCGAGGAATTGGTGCGAGGCGCGAGGATTCGACGGTTGCAATTCTCATTGTGGTGTGGGACGTGCGGCGGACCTTCCGGTCCAATACCACTAGGATTTGAGCCTCCTCATCCCGAAGGGATGGGCTATTATCGCCCATCCCTTCGGGATGAAGCGCATCAAAATCCGACTCGCTGCCCTGCCGCGCAACCCAAGTTCCGGATGGCAAAGAAGCCCGTGCGCCGCGCTTTTGACTTTTGGCCCAGGCTTCAGGCATACTGCCAGCAATGGAACGGACCGAAGCGGAGATGATCGCAGCGGTGCTGAAAGGCGACACCGCCAGCTTCGAGCCGTTGATCGAGAAGTATTCCCCGCGGATCTTTGCCATCGCGCGGCGTTACGCGCGCCACGAGAGCGAAGTCGAAGACATTGTTCAGCAGGTCTGGCTCAAGGCCTTCGAGAAGCTCAACAGCTTCCGCGGCGAAGCGCCCTTCGAGCACTGGCTGATGAGGGTTGCCATCCGGACCTGTTTCGACTCTCTGCGCGCCCACCAGCGTAGTCGGGAGAAGACGTTCTCCGAGTTGACCGAGCCGGAAGAGGACTGGCTGGATCGGTTTGTCAGCCAGCCGGATGACGCCGATGAGCACGCCGCGGCCGCGCGCCAGTTGGTCGAGCGAGTGCTGGAGCAGCTTTCGCCGGCCGCCCGGCTGGTCATCACTTTGCAGGAAATCGAAGGCCGCTCCGTGAAGGAAGTTTCGAAGCTCACCGGCTGGTCGGTGCCGCTCGTCAAGGTGCGCGCCTTCCGGGCACGGGCTGAAATGCGCCGGATACTGACGAGAATAGGTAAAGACAAGTATTTGTAACCACCATCTACCACGAACCGTCTGAAACATTGCAGGCTGTATGAACCTAGCTCAATTGGAACAAAAACTGATTGCCGCCGCTCGCGCCAACCCGCCGAGTGATCGGGTGCCGTATGCGTTCGAGAAACGCATCCTGGCGTGCCTCGCCGGCCAGCCCATAATGGATCGCTGGGAGCTTTGGGGCCGCGCTTTATGGCGTGCCGCCGCGCCCTGCATTGCCATCATGCTGCTGCTGGGAGCGTGGTCGTTGTTCGCGCCGCAGCCCAACACACCCGCAAACGATTTGTCCCAGCAATTTGAACAGACCCTGCTGGCCGCAGTTGATCAGGAGCAACCCATTGATTCGGCCCGGTGAACGCCTGGAAATTCATCTTCGCCACGATGGTAATCTTCGGCACGGGCGTGGTGACCGGGGGGTTGTTGGTCCACCATGTTCAGCACGGCCGTGACCATCGCCCGCAGCGTTCCGTAAACACCGTCCGCGCGGCGCAGCCCGCTTCGCCGGGTGTAATGCGATTCGAGTTTTTGCGCCGTATGGAGCGCGAACTGGATCTGACACCCCAGCAGCACGAGCCGATAGACAGAATCCTCCAGGAAGGCCAGGAACGGATGAAGAAGCTCATGGAGACGGTAGAGCCGCACCGGCGCGAGGAGCTGAAGAAGACAATGGAGGAATTCCGCGGTGTGCTGACGCCCGTTCAGCAAAAACGCTTTGATGAGCTCGCCAAGCAGCAACAGCAACGCGCACGCGAGCAACACAAGGC
>Ga0073936_10002206_pt1 | contig 29224 bp, 26 predicted proteins | sample AliMusrvi5mmetaG_FD_87041 | JGI IMG/M metagenome (GOLD analysis project Ga0073936, IMG submission 87041) | Freshwater lake bacterial and archeal communities from Alinen Mustajarvi, Finland, to study Microbial Dark Matter (Phase II) - Alinen... | ecosystem: Environmental > Aquatic > Freshwater >...
CCTTCAGACTTTATAAAATAAATGATTTCAACTATTCCGAGAAAACGTGGACACAAAATCAAAATCACGATTTTGTATCCACATTATGTTGTAAACCGAATATCATACAACGAAGAAGTTATAACAATTCAAATCCAGTTCAGAAGAGGACTCTGTTATGCAATTTCTTTGGCTCTCCGCATGTTCAGTTCAATGGTGATTTCATCCATTTTCTTCTGAGTTAGCGGATACAATGTCATAAATCCGGCAGCAGCAAAAGCAATTATTGCAGGTATCCAGCTCATCAGCATAATAATACCCGGAATTGCTCCCGGTATCGATGTGGCATCTTGCCCGTTATAATTGAAGGCAGCCAGCACCAGTCCGATAATGGCACCGGCAATTCCACCACCAAATTTGGTGGCAAAAGAACCTGCCGAATAGACAAGTCCTGTGGCTCGGCGGCCATTTTTGAATTCAGAATAATCGGCGGCATCACCCAGCATGGCAAAGAACAGCGTGGGGAATATGGCGGAACCAATTTCCCCGATGATACCAATGGCAAATATTCCACTTATATTTCCAGGACCGCAAAAAACAAATAATGAGTTTACAATACCTGAGAAAATAAGGGCGGCAATAAATAAATTGCGTTTGCCGTATCGTTTTCCCAACGGGGTCGTTATCATGGCGCCACCGATTGAAGCAAAGGCCAGAACAATTAAATAAGATGCTGTCAGAAAAGGGTTATGCAGATAATGGGTAAAATAGATCACCACGATACCTTGTTTGATATTGTTGAAAACATTGAAAAGCATTCCAATAACAAGCAAAACAACCCATGGCCTGTTTCTGACCAGATTTTTCAGGTCTTTCATAAGATTGGTTTCCTGATCTTTCGGTGGTAAAACCCGTTCCCGTGTGGAAGCGAATGTTAAAATCATGAACAAAGACAGGAAGATCGACATCAAATAGATGGCTGAGCTGTATCCTCTTTTCTGGTCGATGATGGATATTTTTTTCGCCTCCAGGTTTTCTTCACCGGCCACGACAAATGAGTATTCCTTCTTTGATTCCATCGAAAAACTTTTACCTGTGGCTGGAGTGTTGTCACCCTTGCTTAATGCAGCATCAGCCCATATAAATGTAGCGATACCATCTTTGGTCTTGATATTTACATTTTTAATATCCTCGTTGGTCGATACAGTTACCTCATATTTCGCCGGTTCCAGTTGTTTGACATTGACGGTTGGGTTAATATTACCGAAGTGAGCAACCAAAAACAACAAGGCTCCCTGAACGATCATTCCTCCGATAAACGCGCCAACCATACGATAAGAACCAAGGCTTGTACGTTCCTTATCGTCGCTAGTCATCACAGCCATTAATGCGCCGTATGGAATATTGTTTGCGGTGTACATAAAGAAAAACAGCAGGTATGTGGCATAAGCGTATACAATTTTGCCGCTTGGTCCTAAATTGGGAGAAGTAAAAAGCATGGATAATGATATTCCCAAAGGAATAGCGGTCCATAAAATCCAGGGACGGAATTTTCCGTATTTCGAATTGGTCCGGTCGCAAATGATGCCCATCAGCACATCGAGGATACCATCGCCGAAACGGGCTATAAGAAATAGCACCCCAACGACTGCGGGATTCAGACCAAAGACATCGGTATAAAAAATGAATAAAAAGGTGGATACACCGCGCCATGCGATATTCGCAGCGCCATCTCCAAGAGCGTACCCGATTTTTTCCTTAAGTGATAATTTTTGCATAGTTTTCAGGTTGTAATGGTTATTTTGTTATTCTTATGATTAGTTAAATTGGATTTCAGGAAAATCTTCTAAAAATACCTTCCAATCAAATGATTATCGACAATTGTCTTTTTCATTTTCTGCATTTCAATGGTTCCCTGCTGGTGATAGACAATTTTTCCGCCGGGTTCCACCAGAATGGTGTAAGGAAGCGCGCCCTGCCAGGCCGGATCAATCGCTTCAATCAGTTGGTAAATATCTTTTCCTGAAAAAATGTAATTCTTATTGGCCGCTTCCTGGGTTTTCAAAAAATCGAGGACTTTATCTTTCTTTTCCATTTTATCGGAACTAACCGAAATGAATTCAAAATCACGTCCGCGGTACATACGGTCGAGCGTTATGAAATCGGGAAATTCCATCGTACATGGTCCGCACCAGGTTGCCCAGACATTGATCAGACGGAGTTTTTTCCCATTTTTTTTAATTAGACCTTTGACACCACTAACCGAAATAGTATCGAGCGGGACCGGCATTGCAGCCCATTTTTTGTAGGTTTCGAGGTTGTATTCCTTTTTCCAATACCATTTCATTGAACATCCAAAAACCTTGGTGGTAGATGGTTCGGGAGTTTTTCCAGCCAGAACGGCATCAATCGCATTTCGCAAATCTTCGCCATGACCGGTTCCGGGTTTTTCATTGGCATCGATTCTTCCGGTATATCTTAAAATTCTTTCTGAATCGAAAACAAAAGCATGCGGCGTGGCAACCGGACCATAGGCCAGCGCTGTTTTTTGATTGTCTCCATCATACAAATACGGAAAATTGAATTTTTTGTCCTGATAACGAATGAGCATTTCCGGATAGCTGTCGCTTAAATCGGTGTAGCCCAATTCAGACAGATTCACCGCATCAGGATTGTTGGAAGAAATGACAACGACTTTCACATATTTCGAAGCATAGTCATTAGTGATGGCGATCATCCGATCTTCGTAAGCCTGAGCAGTGGGGCAGTGGTTGGCACTGAAAATGATGACCAGAACTTTTGCTTTTGAAAAGGATTTGAGCGAATACATTTTTCCATCGGTTCCTTTCAAATTAAAATCAGGCGCATGCTGACCTAAAGGCAAAGTTTTTGGTTCTTCATGTTTGGATTGAGCCAACACACCAAAGGCAAGAAATAAACCTGCCAGTGCAGAAATCAGATAACTGGTTTTCATGCTTTTTCCAATTTGATTATTTTTCTAACTATTTTAGGACTCCGGTTGCAGCCCAGAATACCAAATAACCGGCTTCCGATTTTTCCACCTGAATGGTTTTCAGCTTTCGTTTGGCATCAGGGTGGATAATCAGCAAATCAATATTATGATGATCCTTTTCCGTCATGTTGTTTGTCTTTCCCCATTTGGCCAAATCATGAGCAAGATAGCAAAAATCCGGGCTATCGTCAGGTACATCTATATAATAATCAGGAATTTCATACGATTTAATTTCTATTCCATCTTTATAATGAAGTTTTATTTTAATTGGAGAAGCTCCTTCGGCGCTGGTGAATGCCAAATACATAGCAGAATAGTGTTTTACAGGAACATCGAAACTAAAACTGCTGTTTCTGGTTACTGCATAAGTCTGGTTCGAAACGCCTTCATTGTTTGAGTAATGTAGTAATATCTCAGGATGCTTTTCATTGGCCGGAAATAACGGATTATCGGGTAAAGCTTTTGGGGTCTTGTCGCCTTTGAACAATGAAGCCGCCATGGTCAGATACCCGTCGGCTTCACCGTTTCCGTCGATACCTTTCGTCCATGAAACGAGTTTTCCATTAGTGAGCGATGTAACCGACCGGGCATTCAGGATTTTGCTCAGATCAATTTGAATTACTTTTTCTTTTGACCCGGTTTTTGCTGAAGAGAGGAGAACGATAATGCTGCATGAAAGAATGAAAAGCAAGAACAGCCTTTCTCTGGAAATAATTGATTTTATATTGGTCATTTTATTCAGTTTAATGGATAATTATTCTGTTATTGATTATGTTATTCTTTGTTTATTTCTTTTTCCGAGTGTACATAAACATCCAGTCGTAGAAATCGGGTTCACTTTGCGCCTTGTCCCAGATTTCATGTCCATAACCGGCGTAATTGGTGTACCTCATTTGTTTTGCCCCGATTTCAACCAACCGGTTGTATACCCTTTCGGTCATATCGGGTGTATTGATCTTGTCATCGCTTCCATGAAACATCCAAAATGGAGTTTTGGCAATGTTTTCGGCCCACCACGTCTGACCGCCTCCGCAAATGGAAATGGCAGCGGCAAACTTATAGGGTAACTTGTGCAGCAAATCAAAAACACCCTCACCACCCATTGAAATTCCGTACACGTAAAGGCGGGTAATATCCACAGGATATTTGCGGGTTAAACTATCGAGCACATGAATGGCCGCTCGCATCGATTCGGATAGCGAGGTATCGTTCCATCCGCTCCAGTCAGCCCAGGTAGTTGGAGTTCTCGGTGTGTAAACAAAACAGGGATGTTTGGCTTGCATGTCGTTGCTATACCATTCGAGGTACACGGTTTGATTAGCACTCCAGCCGTGCAGGAACATGACCAGCGGATATTTTTTTGTTTTGTCGTAATTTCCGGGAATATAGAAACCGTATTCAAGTTTTCCAAACCTGGCTTCAGTATAGGTTTTTGGCATGGTTTGCGCTCCCGACCGAACCGAAAAAAATAACGAAAATAATACAAGAACAAAAAAACTTAATCGTTTCATGTTATTTCAATTCTGCGTGTGATAACATTTTCTACAGCCTGTGAAGCAACCACTTGTGTGGTTCGATGCGCCTCCTTGATGTTCTATTCAGTTAATTCCAGAAAAACTTAAGTTCTATTTTCGAACCTGTTGCAAATATCCTAAAACATAAACCGCAGCGGAATTCCAGTTAATACAAACTTCATTTGAAGCATAGCTTCCTTCCGTATCAAGATATGCTTTGGCCGGAAAATCCGACGTGTAAGTAATCTGCTGTTTATCTTGTTTGTCCTTATTTGGTCCACCGACAATAAAACCAGGCACAGGTTTCTCGATACCGTCGGCTCCGCTGGGGCGGTGATGCGGGAACATTACCTGTTTGGAACCAAAACCGGTAAGAAAGCAATATCCTGTGGCATTCTTACCGAAAATATAATCGGTGATTTGTTCAGCCCCGGTCAGGTATTTTTCTTCTCCCGTTAACCTGTGGGCAATGCATAAAATCATGGCCTGGTTGAGGATGTCATTGTTTGAACCCCATTCATACCTTTCAAGGGCTATCCGGTAAGGGTTTGTTTCAATATTTTTTAAAAGCTCATCAGCTAGGTTCAGATGTCCTTTGATCAATGAATTTGCAAACTGTTCATTCAGTAATTTTTTATTTTCAAGTAATGAATGAAAGGCGATATTCCGGATGAAGAATTTCCAGCTGTTTGTTAATTCAAGTTTGTATTCCTGTGGATTTTCATTCAGATATTTTAGATACGTATCATTCTTTGTTGTTATGTATAATTCGGCAGCAGCCCAGTAAAAATCATCCGAAAAAATGACATCATCATAAGCTCCGGTGCTCACATCAGCCGGATTGGCGAATGGAACATTGTTATTTGCTTTGGCCCAAACCCATGCCTTTTCCGAAGCAGCAAGGGCTTTTGCCGACCATTCGGGATTGATGCCTTTGTACAAGCGGGATGCCTGTGCCATTAATGCGGCAAAATCGAGACTGGCAGCAGTGCCTTTCCCAATGATATACCGGTCGAGTTTATCCGCTTCAGGCATAATAAATCCACAAAATGATTTTGAGGTAAGCTTGTGATAAACCCCGCCATCAGCATCCTGCATGGTAAACATCCAGTCTAATTCATATTTTAATTCATCCCAAAGATCGCTGATTCCATTTCCACTCTCAGGGATGTTTAAGGTTTTGTCTTTAATAGCTTCAGGATATTGTTCGACCAGGTTAAGCATCTGACCTACCGATAAAGCTGCATTTACAATGTATTTTCCATAGTCGCCGGCATCGTACCATCCGCCGGGCGAATTTAAAGTGCCACCGGTTTTTCCTGAAGAGGGGTGGTAAATACATTTATCATCAGGGTGTCCTGCCGGGCGTTTGTAAATGCCACCATAGGTTTCTTCAATCGGCATTGAACATCTTTGAAGATAATAGCTTTTGATGGCAGCATTTAGCGCATCTTTATAAACAGCGGGCTTAATCTCAAACGGATACGAGGTGGTCCCTTCATTTAAAAGCATCCGATAAGTCCCCGGCGTTTTAAAAGTGCTGAAATCACCCATCATTACCTTTTCTCCTGAAGATTTCCAGGTGCCGTTATCTTTTAATTCGCCTGAAAAAACTACGTTGTTTGTGTTGTCAACCACATCGAATTTCGATGCTTCCAAATCGACAACCAGGAACTGTTTAACCGACTCGGGATAGTACCCGATTTGATTGATCCGAATCGCACCGGAATCGGCTTTTTTAATCGTTTTTGTTGATTGACATGCAACAAGTGAAAAGAAAACAATAACGTAAAGAAGGAAATGCTTTTTCATAGGTTTGGTTTTTTATTAATTTCCGAAAAATAAGAATTTTACTTCAGGTATCTAACTCTTATACATTTATTCGTTCGCCTTTTTATCCAGTTTTACAGTGATGCTTTTCATGAGGATAGGTTCGGTAAGAGATGAGCCATGCCGGTCGAATTTGAATCCAACCATTTCAATCAGGTTTTTCTTTTTTTGCTTATTGATCCTGAAATCTTCGGACGAAAGCGTTAAAACCAAATCCTGTCCGGCTTTACTGGCATAATCGGACAGATCTTTTGAAACGCCGCTCCACACGTAAAAGCCTTGTTCACCTGCCTGAACAAAAGGAGTGATCTGTATTTTACCTTCGTCGAAATATGCCTTGGGGATATTAAAAACGTATTCCACCTTAAACGGCTCAAAGTTGTGGGGTGCGCCAAGTTTTTGTGCAATGGTTACATCACCGGTATGTCCGTTTGGTACCTGTCCTTCGCCCCATTGGGGTATTAATTCCATGCCATCGCCTGTTTTGCTGAGTTGGCGGGTAATGTCCATGCTTTCAGCGGAAATCCGAACTTCCAATGCATTGATGGCTTCCGGAGTATTGTAACTGAATTTATAATAGGAATGTGGGTTGACGACTGCAACATCCGGTGCCGGAGGAAGGATTTTATCTTCGTTCAGCTTAATTTTCAGGTTGCGGATTTTGATTGGCGCAGAAATGACAGAACCCTTTCGTTCGAAAATGATGTTGACTCGTTCTATTTTCCGGAGTTTCTCGAGGTTTTCGTTATAATCAGCCGGCACTACAACCATCTGTTTGTACTTTCCACCGCTACCGGCAAATTCAGACATTTTATAAGTGTGTCCGTTGAACATGTAATCGCCAGTAGTACTGGCCTGAAGCGAGAACACAAACTCCATCTTTCCCTCGTCAATATATTCCTGAGGCATGTTGATCTCAAAAGTCACTTCCGATTGGGTACAATCGCTCATTTTGATATGCTGATAGGAATGAAGCCGCCCGTTTTCAACATTGCTTGTAGCAACATCGGTTGAGCTGGCATCATTTTTCGACCATTTTGGAAGCATGACTGCCGCGTCATCTTTTGCATCATACGAAATGTCAATCTGTTTCGACCCCAGGTGAACCACATCCACGGTCCAAAGGTTTGGATCTGACAGATCGAGTTGAATATAGTTTTTCTGGCCAAAAACCAAGCCGAACGGCAACAGGATTGCCATTGAAAATAAAAAGACTCGGGTTGAAGACAATTTACCAGTGGTTTTCTTTAGTAATTTCATCTGTTTATAATTTGTTTTTAATTGTCAGATGGAACTCGCCATTATAATCATATCCATGTGTGTGAGACCTTCTCTCATGGCTCGTTTCATGATTTTAATATTTTATTTCCCTTCAATAAGCAAATACAATGCTGATAAACCTTTAACATTCAATAAAATTCCACTTTTAGTATCTTTCGACCATGCCGGAATTTTATTGAACCCGATTGAAGGTCCGCCTTTGGTTTTTTGAGTATTGCCTTGTCCGTTTATCTCCACATTTTCCGACCATTCTGCGCTTCCGTCGGGTTTCGACAATTCGTACCAATACATTTTCTTTCCGGCATTTATATTCGTAAGTTTTAATTGAATCAGGTTTGCTTCAGATGATTTGTTGATGATTACAACTCCCAGACCTCCTGAAGTATATGACGATGCAAAACATTCAATATTGCTGTCATTACCTGAATTCTGTTTTGCTTCCACCATTTCGTCACCTAAAATCTGGTTCAGGAAGCAGAGGTGGTAAAATGTCGGGTAAGGCTCCGAATCAGGCAATAGCTGGTCATGGTTGGCAAACATGCCAAAATCGCCTTTTTCACCGCGCCAGTAATCCTTGATGCAAAAGTAATTCGCAGCACCAAATCCATTTTCCTGCATATGACAAATATTTGTTATCGCCTGTAAAGCAGCCACCTGAGAGGTTTGGTGTGGTTCTTTGATGTTCCATTCTGTTAATGCCAGCGGAACATGGACAACTCCGGCTTTATCGAGTTTTCCGAAGATGAAATTTTGAATTACTTCGGAAACATGATACGAATCGATGATTTCCCTCGGTGTTTTTTCACCTTTATTCAGAAAATAGGAATGAACTGTAATATAATCGGCGTAATTCGCTCCGTCGGGTTTCCGTAATTCAGCAGCCAGCAGGTTGTCCCAGTTTTTTGTAACCTCTTTTCCACTGCCATCCCAAATGTCATCCGAATCGGCAAACATGGCACCAATAAATATTTCGACACCAATTTCTTTAGCTGCTGCCCGCATAGCATCAGCAATCACTCTGAAATGCTGCCCATACAATTTCCCATTGATGTATTCGGGCTGATGGTCTTTGTTCAGTATAGTATCGATACGAAATCCTCCTTCCCAGCACGCGTAGGTTTCGTTACCAATTTCCCAGAATTTCGTTCTGCCATTATCAAACCTTACCCATTCAGCCGCCAGTTTTGCGGCCTGTACAACAGGGTTATCACTGGTTGAATAACGTGCATAGGCATAATTCACTGTGATCAGTCCTCCTGCCCCCGTTTTTTCTAGCAATGAATAATACCTATCGGTATTCATCTTCCAGTTGGCATCGGTTGTTCCATCGCCAAAATCGGTCCATTTGCCATTGAAGGTTAAGGCCTCTTTGGGCAAATTGGCTGGCAACCCATTCCAGAAATACATGTTACTGGCATCACCACCCGGAAAGCGGATGATGGATGGTTTGAGTTGTCTCAGATAACTGGTAAGCTTAACATCTTCGGAATAATTCCCGGTATAAATGGTCGAATTAATGCCGAACAAGTATTTCGACACCTTGTTGATTTTCTTTGTAGCATCTATCGAAATCACTACTTCAGGCTTTTGAACCGTTTCACCTTTAAAAGTGTCACTGGCCGGCACAAGGAATTTCTTCGATTTCCAATCGTTTACAAACAAACCGTGATTGGGTTTTTGAGCAGGTGCTGGATACATTGCAAGAAGTAAAAACGCAATCATCAAATAACTTGTAAAATGGTTGATTCTGTTTTTCATAAAATAATTATTCCCCGGAGTTTTCATGGTTTAAACTTCAGTGTTCATGCGGTGAGTAATAACAGAAACGGTTAAACATAGAAACATATTTTCTGTATCAGAAAATAATTACAAACCAAGATTCTGAATAGCACGGTTAACGATTTCGATATCGCTGGTGCCTCTGAATCCGCTAAACCCGATACCTAATTTTGTTCCGTCTTTCAGGATAACCTGTTGGCCTCCTTCCCAGCCAAGGAAGTCAGGTTTCTGAATGCCAAACTGACCGTCGTCAACCTGGCCCGAATAGACCAGCTTTTCGTATTCACCGGTTTTGTATCCGGTTATCCAACTCTGACTTGCCTTGATCCATGCAATTTTGTAAGATTGCCGACCCTGAATTTTATCGTTTCCGAATAGTTTTCCGCAAATGTTATTGTCTTCGTCGATAATACAGATCGCCCAGTTTCCACCTGAAATATTCCGGTCGTTGGGATTGGCAAGGTATTCAGGAACAAGAGCCACAATGGCTTCGATGATTTTTAACGATTTTTCCATATTTTCAAATTTCAAAGTGAATCAAGCCAGCAATTTTTTGAATAATTCCACATCAAGATTGTGATCGATCGATGAAAAGAATTGTCCATTCGGACCATCATTTTCGATCAATGCAGGAGCCAAAGCACCAGGCAGAGTTTCCTCAACCGAATGATCAGCATTTGGGCCGCCCAAATCGGTACGAAGCCAACCCGGATCGAGTGTGTTGATCCGAACATTGGTGTTTTTCAGTTTGAAAGCCAGATCATCGGTCAGTTTATTGACTGCCCATTTTGATGCTCCATAAGGTGCCAGCTCAGGTTGATTCATGATTCCGGAAGTCAGGTTTATTACCCGTCCGAAACCGTTTTCGATCATCGCCGGAATGAATGCTCCACATAAGCTGTACATGGCGAACACATTGACTTTCATCGTCAGCATCCATTCGTCCCAATTGTGGTTCCAATATTCGGTGTGGTATGGAGTCATAACGGCAGCATTGTTATACAAAATATCCAACTGAATTTTAAGATCTCGAACTTGTTTGATTACATCATTGACTTGTTTTTCGTCGGACAATTCGCCGGAAACAGAATACACTTTCACACCCGAATCCTTAAGTAGTGTAAGGGTTTTTGCGCAGCTTTCGGGTGTTCTTCCATGAACAATCACATTACAACCCAGTTTGGCTAGTGCCTGTGCCAATTGTTGTCCTACTCCGCGACTCGACCCTGTAATCAGGGCATTTTTTCCTTTTAAGCTAATCATTTTTCCTTTTTTTAATTATTGATGAATTGTTTGTATTCTATTTTGTTGAACTATCACCAACCCTGAAGTTGGAGATGGTAAACTGACCATCAGTTAAGGGAAGCGCATGCGAATCTTTTGGGTCTTTTGCAGCATTGAGTACCGCCAGATTGATGGCCTTGATGTGCTTCAGATCGCAGTTGGTGCGGATGACGTGGCCTCCGAGGTAATCGCCCCAGACTTCTTTCGTAAAATCACAGGTATTCAGTATTCCACCACCTGCTCCATTTGGTGTACCGGTTTTCATGGTCACAGTTTTTCCCGGAGGAACTTCTATTTGGGTCTGGTATTTCCAGATTTCACCAAAATCTTTTGTCCCCGGAGCGCAGTCAATTTCGTGGTTTTCAATATCGATGGCCTTGACCCGAACCGAGATTCCTTCGGTTCCATTATTGGTAATATCAAACGAATATTTTCCATTGCCTGAAAGATCGATGGTGTATGGAACACCACCTTCAGCCGGACCATTTGAATCTCCGAAAGTGACACTGAATGGGTGGTATTCCCACTTTTTCTGAGTCATTTTTACTTTAAGTTTTTTGTTTGTGGCATCACGGGTTAAAACCTGTTCAGGAAAAGCCGTGGTCCAATAAAGGCCGCGACCCGATGCTGCATCTACGATGAAATCAGTTTTTGTGGAAAAGTCATCAAAAAATCCAAAATCAGTAAGTTTGGGCTGAGCCTGTACAAAAACGATTGCCAGTGAAAAGAGAACTGTGGTAATTAAATTTTTTTTCATTGAAATATTTGATTTATAATATTTTGAATTGAATTAAGTCAATGTGAGGGCATGCCTAAAATTCATTTTTTATCATTTCCGGTTATCTTCCAATTCCTCATTTTCTCGCGAACAAAAATTCCCGACTCGGTATAATCAGCTGCTGTCCAGCCTCCTTTTGGGTTTGAGCCTGGTTTGATGATTGATACGGTTTGGGCTTTATCGTTTACCGCCCAGTTGCACATGCTCAGCATATTGTCTTTGCAGAATTTCAGCCAGACATCGGTAGCAGCGGGATTAAAACCGCCATCACCCGAAGAATCACAGGTTCCCCATTCGGTAACAAACAGCGCAATTCCTTTTTTCATGGCCAGCGCGGCATCGTCTCTCAACGATTGTCCGTGCGTAGCGGCATAGAAATGAAGGGTGTAAGCGACATTTTTGTCTTTAATCGGGTCGTTGGCAGCATCAACCACTTTTTGCGACCAGTAGGGCGAACCCACAATGATCAGGTTGTCGGGGTCTATGGCCCGAATGGCAGCAATTACCTTTTCGGCGTAAGGTTTCACAACCTGGCTCCATGAAATCTTGAGCGGTTCGTTATAAATTTCATACATCACATTGTCTTATTTCCCGTAACATCTGGCCATTTCGGTAAAAAAAGTAACAGCCTGCGCCGAATAGTCTTCGGCCTTAAAACTGTGAAAATCGATGAGCACATATAAACCATTAGCGATGCCTGCCTCAACAACTTTCTTTACTCTTTCCATATTGCCTGCCGGATCATCAATATATCCACTTGATTCCTCAACGCCCAATGCAACACGAATGATAGTTGCCCTAAAATCCTTTTTCAGCCATTTAATAACATCTTCATTGTAATATTTCACACCTTCCCAGTTCGAATTGGAAGAGTACATGCTGTTCCCGAAAAGACTGATTTGATGATTGTTTTCATCGACTACATGATTCCCAAGTACCCTCAACATGCCATGTTTTGCAACGATATTTTCACCTGCAAAAGCATTCATGGCAATCAGTATAAAAAGTATAATTCCGGTATTTTTAAACTGTTTCATTCTTTTCATTTTATGTTTTTAATTTGACTTTTGAGTGAGATCAGATGATTTCCTTATTCCATCGATTTTCCCGGTTTTATATTTCTGAAAACTACTTTTTCTTTGTTGTGCGAACTGGTAAAAACGGAACCAAGCACCGACTTTTGTTGCCAATCAGTGGATGTTATTTTTGTTATATCTCCATTGAAATAAAAGGGTTTGGCGGTTTTGGCCTGCGGTGTACTTTTCTTGTTGAAAGCAAAATAAAGTTCAACATCCTGATTGTTCAAACTGCTTGAAGCGATGTACCCAAATAAGGCATGTTCGCCGGTGTGAAATCCATTTTTCCAATGGTAAATTTTTGGCATTTTACCAAGCTCATTCTTCGTATTCAGCTCCGGAAATACCTCGTGATTGTGCTTATCCACAAAATGGTTAAACCAGAAAGTATTCGATTTCTGGGCGATTTTGCTGTCCAAATTCGGATCAACCAGGCTGAAAAGTGCAGTTGCCTCATCGAGTTCGGCATGAAGCCACCAGCTTCGCTTATCGCTTTCGATGGGGCTCAATGACCAGGCACCATCTGGAAGAATTGCTGCGTTGACAATTTTCGTTCCATTCTGAAAAGCAAAATCACAGAGCGATTGGTCTTTCAGGAGTTTCCCGATAAGGTATAGATTCCAGTACGTTCGGGCAGTCTGACCGTAATCGGTGTGACCGGCCGCGCCAATTTTCCGGAGTGGGTCATCGTACCCGGTTCCGATAAGCGATTTGTATTTGGTCCGTGCCCAGATCATGCTGTTCTCCGGATTGTAAAACACCGGGCTTTGCATGCTTTTGCAAAAGCCACGAAGTTCGGCAATACAGGCATCACTGGCCGGTTTATCTTCAATCAAAGGAGTGATTAACAGAAGGTAATCATTGACCTGCTCGAGATACGACGCCAGATCGGTTCTGTTTTCCGTACACGTTGAATCCGGGCAAAGTGTTGCTTTCAGATAGCCATCTTTTTCTTTATAATTCCTGAATACATATTCTTTAACTTTCAAAATATCTTTCAGGACATACTTGTCGTGAGTGAGATAGTAGTAAAACGAAAGACCAGTCAGCGCTCCGGCTAAGTCTTGGGTAGTGATGTGCAGACTGTCGGGACCAAACTCTTTGATTTTGCCTAAATCCTTTGACCAGGAATAAATTAAACCACTTTGATGGATTTGCCGGTGGATAAAATCAACACCGCATTTTGCGTAATAAAGGTATTTTTCGTTGCCGGTGATATGGTAGGCCACCCCATAAAAAAAAGTTTGCCGCGACCGGGTCCGGATAAACTCGCGTTGCAGATTGCCGGTTTGATCGATAATCCACGCATCCATTTTACTGATGTCCAACTCTGCGCAATGGTTTAAACTTCCGTCGTTGCAGCGGTAAGTAGGAAAATTCCCCACCGGTTCGCCCAATGCTGAAGGCATAGTCCAGTAAGGCGCCAAATCATTTACGAGATGGTCTTTCCAGGTTTGTCCTGATATTCTATAAACTGATGAAAAGTTTTCCGGAGCAGCATTGTATTTGATCCAATATTTGATAAAATCGCCGCCAGGAGTGGTGTTGTCCCACAAACCACTGGCACAACTTAGTGGTTTCAGCGCGGAAGTACTTTCTGCCTTATCGCCGTAGCTGAAATTGCACCAGCTGATGGTGACGGTGTCATTACCTAATACATGCTGTTTCATAGTGTTCAGAAATTTTGAACTTGTTTCCAAATCCAGATTTCCCATTCCTGATGATTCACAAGTTCCCCATTCGCTAACAAAAACGGGAATGCGGTGGATCTGGCTGGCGAACATTGGGTACAACGACTGGTGAGAGTTGGCATAAAAGTGAAAGGTGTACATCACATTTCTGGTATCGTTCAGCTTTTTGGTGTCAATCGATTCAAGCTTTTGGTCCCAAACCGGACAGCCAACCAGAATGATTGCTTTCGGATCGTTTTTCCGGATGATGGGCATGATCCGGTTGGCATAAGCGGCGATGGTATCCCAGGTAATCGTTTCACCGTAAGGCTCATTGATCAGTTCATAAATCACGTTCTTCTTTCCGGCGTATTTGGCCGACATCTGCTTAAAAAAGACATCGGCTTTTTTGTGATTCGAATCATTCGGGCTTCCATACCGGTCGTTGTGCCAGTCGATGATGCAATAAATGCCCAAACGTTCCGACCATTTGATGGTACTGTCGATGAGTGCATTGTTCCACTCCGGATTTTGGTTGTAATTGTTCTGATTGCTGTAATTGGCCATATAAACCGGAACCCTGATCACATTGGCCTTCCATTCTTCTTTCAGGAGTTTGAAACTTTGCCAGGTCACACATTCGGGCATGTGCATCAATCCGAACATACACATTCCTCTCAACTGCAATGGCTTGCCCTGCTCGTTGCACAACTGGTGGCCAATCACCTGCAATTGTCCGTTTTCGGCAACCGGATTCTGTGAAAAGGAAAGACAAACAGAAAACACCATACAAAAACTGAGGAGCAATGATTTTATCATCTTCTTTGCTTATAATTAGTTGCCATATTTATTGATGAGTTCTTCCAGAAAACGATTGGTTTCTTCTTTGACAATCATTCTCGATGGATCAGCTTCAAACCAGTCGAGTGTTCGCTTGATTCCAACAGAGAATGGGATAGTTGCAAGGTAATCTGGCACAAACCGTTTGATTTTTGAATTATCAAAAATGGCGCAATGCGATTTGTCGCCCAGTAAATTTCCCGTTTCCGAAGGAAAATTGTGCTTGTCGGCGTAATCACAAATCGCCTGAGAAGAAATATGGACGATTTTTGCTTCGCATCCTGCAGCATGAGCCAGTGATTGATATATCTGATTCCAAGAAAGAACTTCATCGGAAGTAATGTGGAATGCCTCGCCGATAGCATGTTGATTACCCAGCAGGCCAACAAAACCTTTAGCAAAATCGTCGGCATGCGTTTCCGTCCACAACGAAGTTCCATCGCCCTGAACAACAATCGGCAAGCCTTTGCGGATACGATCAACAACGGTGTATTCCTCCCAACCGCCCAAAGTGACTGGTATCACCGTATTGTAGGTATGCGAAGGACGAACGATCGTCATCGGAAAATCGCGTTCACGATATCTATTTGTCAGGAGATCTTCGCAGGCAATTTTATCTCTGGAATATTGCCAATAAGGATTTTTCAGCGGAGTGGATTCGGTGATGATGGCATTCAGCGGAGGTTTTTGATATACCGAAGCCGAACTGATAAAAATGTATTGCCCGACTTTGCCTTCGAAAAGTTCCAAATCGCGCGAAACATCTTCCGGAGTGAATGCAATCCAGTTCACAACGACATCCCACTTGTGAAAAGCAAGCGCTTTTTTAGTCTGCTCGATATTCCGGATGTCGGCAATGATATCCTTAACGCCTTCAATTGATGGTCGCTTACCACGGTTCAAGTGGTAAAGATCAATTCCCTTTTGGGTGGACAGGTGGCTAACCGAACTACTTATGTTGCCTGTTCCTCCTATGAATAATACTTTCATTGTACCCAATTTTAATTTTTTCTGTTTCCTTTTCTGAAGTGTGTTTTTCTGATCTTTTATTTTCCGAACTCTATGGCACCGGTTCCGATGATGAATGAAGCTATCGGTGCAAATGAGTTTATTTCTTTTGTTTGTGAAATGTAGGCCTGGTAGTTATCCTGAATACCAATGCTGCTGCAATCGTAAATATCGATCAGTCCCTTATCATTGGATCGGGCTTTTTTTATGATTCCTGAATAAGCTTTACTTATGACAGCATTATACTCATTATTCGAAATATATCCCTTTTCTATTGATTTTTTCAATAAATAGAGGTACATCCCGGTTCCTGAAGTTTCATTCCAGTTGCCCGGATCATTGGGTTTATCGACAACCTGGCACCACATACCGGTTTTTATGTCCTGAACTTCCTTCAGACCTTTGCAAAGTTTCTGGTGAATGGCCAGAATCTGTTGGTAACCCGGATGATTTTTGGGCAAATAGTCAAAAACATCGGCCAGAAGCACAGCATACCAACCCAAACCTTCGCTCCAGACTTCAGCCGCGAGTCCTGTCGTTTTATTGGCCCAGCTTGCCTGCCTGCTTTCGTCCCATCCATGAAGCAGCAATCCGTTTTCTTTCTGGCAGATGCCGGCAATCAGGGTGATTTGTTTTACCACTTCGTTGAAAGCGTATTCGCTGTCGCCAATAGTTTTGCCATAACGCGCCAAAAATATCTGACCCATAAAAAGTCCATCGACCCAAGTCTGATGTTTAGCCCAGGCGCCGTGCCAGAAAAGTCCGTTGGAATTTCGTGGGTAGCTGTCAAAAGCGGCCCGGATTTTCATGGCAGCTATTTTATATTTCTCCAGATGTGTTTGTTCGTACATAAACAAAATAGCATAGCCGGGAAGAAAATTATCCAGGGCGTCACTTTTGAAATCAGGAATATTTCCCTGTTTGTCAACCTGCTGATCGACATAGCGCCTGATGTAATTGTAATAAACAAGGTCCCCAGAAGCTTTGTACATCTTTTCCATGGCAAACATGACATATCCTGCCTGCCAGCTGAAATGATTCGTATTTCCGCAGCAATAAATGGTGTCGGGATTTGGAAACCTTTTGATAAAACTTTGAGCCGTCAAAACTGACCATTTGACAGATTGATCCTGCGAAAATCCTTGCTGACAGATGAAGGTAAAGAGGATGAAAGTAATTGATAGTATTCTGATTTTCATATTATGAATTAGTGTAATATATTGCCTTTCATTGGATTCCCCATCGAATCCAGAATCTGAATACTCGACATGGTTTTCAGAATCGATTGATCATTGTAAATCCAAACGAGCTTTTTGTCGTGTGTAATTTCGAAAGCATGGGTTACTTTTCCTTCAGGATGATGCCCAACCCAATTGGTGAAAACGAGATTTCCATTCGGCAGGATCTCCATGCCGGTCATGAATTTAAGTTCGATACCCGACAATTCGTTTTTTGTGATTTGCCAAACCACCGCATCAGAAGGGTCAACCTCAACAATTCGGGGTTCCCCGTTGTGATCGGAACATGCGATCAGCGTGTTGCCGCTCGAAAGCCTGATTACCGAATGTGGACCACCTTTGATCGGAATTTCGCGAACGATCTTGCCTTCAGGATTATATTCCGAGACTTTGTCCAATCCGTAATGAGCCACCAGGTAATTGCCATTTTCAAGTTTCCTGGCATTACGCATAAAAGCATGGCCACCGTCAACTCCATCAGGCAAAAGTTTAAGTTTTTTGATAATTTCTCCTTTTAGTGAGACTTCGAGCAGTAAACCCGAATTGCATTCCGCAATGAAAGTGTTGCCATTGGCCAATCTCTGACAAGCATATATTTCACTTTTCGATTCGTAGTTAAAAACCACTTTTTTATCCCGGCTTACTTCTTTTACCCCTTTTCCGGTATTGAATAGCAGATTCCCATTAGGCAAAACCCACAAATCATTACATTGCCCGGCAGAATATTGCCAGATCGGTTTTCCTTCCTCAGAAATTATGAATACCATTTCCTGGGTATAATCGGTGCAGGCGAAAGAATGTTTTATCGCATTTTGTGCACTTAGATTATGAATTAATAATGCAAAAATCAATGGTAGGAATAAAGTTATTTTCATAAACAGATAAATTAATTTGCAGGATCAAATCTTACATAATCCCACCAAATACCTCCATAACTGATATTCACAAGTGTAATTGTATGCTCTGCAGTAGTTTTAAAATTGGCATCCGCTATTTTCTGCAATCCTGCCTTACCTCCCGTACCGCCCATCATTCCTAAGTATGTATAAGGCGTTTTTACTCCATCCAGATAAGCTATACAATTGGTTATATCATTCCAGTTTGGCTGAAATATAGAAACAGTATATTTTCCTTTCATAACTTTTGGAAAAGTTACGGATAGCGACCACCAACCATACATTTTCAAACAATCATAATGCATATTTTCTGGTTGTGTCGGTTTATAATAGTACTGTAGAAAATCGCCGACCCAATGGATTTTAGCAAAGGTATTAACACCATCTCCAAAATTCATATAATATTTGCCAAAATAGTCTCCTTGTTTAAGATCGAAAAAGTCAGTTGTCTCCATAATAATAACTGCCGGTTCAGGATAAGTTACAGGTAAAAGTCCATTAATTGCATGTAACGCACCATTTTTTGAAGGAACATTTGATGCCGGAATTATAAAGCCGGTGTACTTTTGGGTTTTGGAATTGAAATTAAGTTTGTAGTCAGTATCAATAGTTACAGACATATTATTATCTCTCGATAAGATGGAGTATATCCCTGTTGTAAAATCCGACAGGTAATAGCTGCCATTCAGGCAATGGTATTCAATGTATCGGTAGAACTTATTATTTAGAAAAGTTAAACTGTCAGGTTTAGCTCCGCACCATTTAATCAAATCATCAACATTATTTATTCCATAGCGTTGAAAAACTGTATCAGGTACAGCTAATACAGTAAAGCGCGTACGAGCAACACTCTTCCCATAAGGAAAACTAATTAGTTGCAGAGTATCCTTTAGTCCGGTAAGGCTAAGTCCTTCCGAGAAAATTTTATATGAAGGATCAGAAGACAAAACACTATAAATGTCTTTTGTTATAGGATCTAATACTTTATCAATGACTTGAATATATCCATTAGCCGTTTGAATATCCCTTTTTATAATTTTGGAGTATTTATTCAGGATAATGTCTGATCCCTGAAATTCGGTGACCAGGTAATCACCTATTGCGTTGGTATCCCTCAGTGCACCCAAGCCGATGTCGCTTGTATTTATTTCGTTTGTAATGATGTGATTAAGAATTAATTTTTTTCGGGACTCAGTGCTAAAATCAGCTAATGAATTGACATTCTTTTGTTTGTAATATGCGAACATGGCATCGTTGGTAGGAAGAAATATCGTATAAGGACCTCTGATGCTTAGCAGCGGTCCCATCCCGGTAGTCTCTATTAGTTTTTCAAATTCAGAATATTGTTCTGGATTATTGGCAATATAATCACTGGCAACCTGTTGCGTCGATTTCAATTTCCATATTTGAGGCTCTTGTGTGCAGAAAGTAAAGACCAGACTTGTCATTAAAAGTAGAATTAATCCTGAATTAACTCTGTTAATACTTACAATAAAAGAATGATACTTCATAATGTTAAATATTAGGTTCCTATAATAGATTACTCCAGTGTTATTCGACTTCAAGAAGCAATTCAAATTGTATTATATATAGCTTTTAATCATTCAAAATCTATTTTGTCTTTAATTCTTCGTACCAGTTTTTCATAACAAAAAATGCCTTTTTCTTTTGCCCTTTATCCGAAACCAAACCCTTCCGGTTGAAATCGTCCTGAAAACCTGGCAACTGACGGCGCGGCGACCTGAAATCCTTTAAAATCCAGGGTGTTGTTCCGGCTAATCCCGGAATTCGTTTCAACATACCAACACTGTGAATAAACATATCTTCCTGGTAATCCTCGGTAAACCGGTCAGTTTTTCCACCACGCAAGCCATAAACACATTCACCGCCAAACTCACTGATAACAACTGGTTTTTCTTCAGAAAATGTCCAGTTCACCCTGTCGCATTTTTCCGGCAATCCATCATACCAGCCCACATATTCGTTGAAACTGATGATGTCGAAAAGTTTGCTTAACTGATCGTTCACCGTCATCAAGCCTGGTTTGATTTCTTCTTTTTTCAAAGCTGCACTGACAAACCTGACCGGATCCATGCTTCGGGCTTTGGCTGCCAGATGACTTAGAAAGTCAAATCGTTCCGGACTTTGCGGCGTTTCGTTGGCAACTGACCAGATGATGATGTTGGTCCGGTTTTTATCGCGGGTAATCATATCCGTTAGCTGGTTCTCGGCATTCTTATAAGTTTCCGGATTACTCCATTGAATAGTCCAGTAAACCGGTATTTCAGACCAAACCATGATGCCCATTTTTTCAGCCTGACGAATCATCTGTTCGTTGTGTGGGTAATGTGCCAGGCGAACAAAGTTGCAACCCATTTCTTTTGCCCATCCCAATAAGGTTGCAGCTTCTTCTGTTGACCAGGCTCTCCCGTTCCTGAAAGCTGCTTCCTCATGGATGCAGATTCCGCGAAGGAAAGTTTCTTTTCCATTCAGTAGAATCTTGGTTCCCTTTGTTTCAATGGTTCGAAATCCGATTTCATCCGAAATATGATCGCTTTCGGAAGAGATCGTTACTTTGTAAAGTTTCGGATTTTCTGGACACCAATATACCGGAGTTGATTTAATTTCGAAGGAAGCATAACCATTCTGATCGGTGCTGACTTCCCTGCTGACTTTTAATTCGGGAATTTCGATTTTGACTTTCTGAAGGGCCTGTTTTCCATCCAGTTGAATCCAGCCACCAATTGTGTTTTTATCTTCTTTTTTCAGTTGGACATAGTAGTCACGGATAAATGTGCCGGGTGTTTCGATTAAGTTGACCTGACGGATAATTCCTCCGTAATTCCACCAATCGGTGTTGATGGTTGGTACTCCTTCTGGTAATCGCTTGTTGTCAACTTTTACAACTATCGAGTTTTCACCGGATTTAATTAGGCCGGTCACCTCAAAATTGAAAGGAGTGAACCCTCCAATGTGTTTACCAATCTCTTTCCCATTTATGAAAACGATTGCCTCATAGTTTACTGCCCCAAAATGCAAAAATTGACGATTTCCTTCAGTAGGTTTGTAATCGAATCGTTTTCTGTACCATACTGTTCCTTCGTAATAATACAGTTCCGGACGCTGGGTATTCCAGTCGCCAGGAACTGAAAGCGTTTTGTCAGTGGCAAAATTGTATTCTTGCAATACGCTTTTGTCCGTAATATCTTTATCACTTCCGAAGCCGTTGGGTAAAGGTTTCCTACGATAATCGTAATATCCGTTTTCGTAAGGATCGACAATGGTTTTCCACAATCCATCGAGCGAAGTGGTTTGCCTGCCAGCAACATTGATTAATTGCGGATAAGTCTGCCCTAAAGCCGAAAGAGTCAGCCCAAGTAAAAACAAAAGAATGCAGCACTGTTGGAATTTATGCTTGTTCATGAGATTGATTTATTGTTTTTGAACTGAGCCGTCATCGAATGCCAGATCATCTATAAAAAAGCTACCATCACCGTTTCCGGTGTTAAAGAATTGCATTTCCGCCACGTGGATAGGGTCAAATCCAGCCGGTTGTTTCAAATCTTTCAGCGGAACGATGATTTGGTGCCACTCGCCATCTTTCCAGCTTGGGCGATATTTTGATACAATCACTTTTTCGGTATGATGCTGAGGCTGATCAAGTGCTGGTTCACCATTGCACAACAGATTGAAAGACAATTCAGCAGCAGTTCCTTTCACTTTCAGCCAGAAGCTGAAGTTTTTCATCGCTGATATATCGGTGCCGTATTCGCCAACCTTAAAAGCGACCCAATCCCAGCCACAACCCAGCCAACCGCTTTTGCCATCACCTTTGAATTTGAACTCCACTGCGGTTGGGTAACTATGAGCTTCAACAGTTTGTGACTTAATGGTACATGTATTTGATGGGTTCGACCAGCCAGAACCTTTAGCGGCTTGTTCTCCATCCCAAACGATTACTTGGTTTGCCTGCGCCTTACTGATCGTCGGAAGAAAAGCCGAAAATAGAAACAGTAAAACCAGATAATGAATACGTTTAAAGCATCTTGAACACATTTCCACTTTCATAAATTCAATTATTATGGTAAACTATTTTATTGAAAGTGAACAGTCTGCCAGCCAATAGTTCTGTCCAACGACATTGCCAAGATCGGTGAAAGTGATTCGCATATTGTCATCTGTCCAGGGCGCAACAAAGATAAAATGCAATTGCTGCCACTTGGTGGAAATCGGGAATAGCTCTCCTGTGCCATGTTCCCACGGATCATGGTTCATCGCACAAAGTACTTTTATATTGCTTGGGCGATCTGACTTAGCCCAGAAAGTCAGGTCATAGGTTTTGCCTTTTTCGACTTTCGGTCCGGTTTGATAAAACTGTATTTTCCATGCCTTATCAGCAATCGTGAGGACCTTGAGTCGCAAGGCTGGGATGCCGCCCGGACCTTCTTTGACAAAATCTGTTTGACAGGTCGCGTCGCCATTCTGCTCAACAACCCAGTTTTTAATACCGTCAGCAAAGTTGCCGTTTACAAGCATATTTTTCACTTGAGCGACGGTTTGTCCGTTTGTAAGCAAAATGCCAGATATAAGGAGCAACATCATCAAAAAATAATTGCGATTGAAACTGGTTGTGGAATTATTTGATTTTTTGATTGTCATTCTATTAATGTTTTTAAATTTTGTTATTTACAAATAGTGATTGATTATTTGCCGACCAATGAATATACCAGCTCAATACCCTTCCCGGTTTTTAAGTTCCTGCTATATTTTTTATCAATTGGGTTATTCCAATGTTCAGTTACACCCAGGCTTCCGAGGGTAGTGCCATCCCGTTCAGGGTCATACTTCACTCCCGAAGGCGGGTTGTTGGCTAAAGCCATTTCTTCCATGGCATGGTCGCTGTACATCATATCGGGTGCATCGGGCCATTCAGTCAGTGCAAAATCGAGCACTACCGATTCAAGGGCAACACCATCCTGTGAAGCGAACAAGCTGTTAGGCCACTGTTTGTTGAATGGAGTCAGATTCCATTTGAACTCTGGAATGCCATCTACAAATTTGTTTCCGTAAATACCATCAACCAGAAAGAGAATGGTTTTTGCGCCTAAGTCTTTATGTCCCATGAAATCAGGATAAACCGAATATTGCCTTTTCCCATCCCTGCTTTGACTAAATCCATTGCAATGGGTATTTTTACGCCAATCGGTTTCAATGTCCAAACAACCAAAAAAGTTTTTGGAACTAAGTGTTACTCCCTGGCTGACATGCCCTTTCATCAAGGCCAGATTAATCACATAATCGGCTTCCACAAAGCAGGTTGCCAACCGCTTGGTTTGTTTGTCGAAATCAAATGAATACTGAAAGCCATTTTCGGTAAAAGTGGCCTTTTCGCGCCCGTCTCCACCATTGTGATCCACAAAATGCACTTTCGGAAAAGCAGCATGACACTTGTCGAAAATATTGTTGGTAATGAACCGGCTTGGATCGGCTACCGTAATATTCTCTTCAGGAACACCGCCCTGTTTGATTAAGCTATTCAATAAGGAGAGGACAACTTGCGGATTTGCATTAATCCGGTTGTTGCTTTCGTGTGCATCCACATTGTTCATGTTTATTTTGATGGCAATTTTTTGTCCCGTTTTATATCCGGTATCGGCATTCTTTTTGGTTTTGTTAAAAAAGCGGAACAATGCATCCCATGATTTTTTCTCATCTTTTGTATTGGTCAGGTTGGTCAGGGTTTGAGCCATAAGTTTGTCGGTTTCTACCTGGTTGTTGAACTTGTCTTCCCACCAGAAGCCTGTTTTCCCGTCCCAGCTTGCAATCTGTGGGTTATGGCCCCATACAACGCGGCCCGGAAACATTCCTTTTGCCTCACCAAGAGGAGTATTCGGCTTGTACCAGATTTTCAGGTTTTCGGCCTTCGTTTCCTTTGAAGATTTGGATACCATTACTGAGGTAGCACCAATGCCAACAATCAGAAATAACCCTGCAGCAAGGTATTTGGCCTGAATAAACTGATGTTTTGCCTTTCGGAATGCAAGCGTCGCTCCTGAAAAAGCCAAAATCCAGATTACAAAACCTGACATCATCGGGGCGGCAACCTGCATGCAGGGATAAGCAGCCCTGGAAGGCTTCGGAATCACCCGAATCAGAAACCATCCTGTCGCTAAAACCGACATTAAAATATACACAGCTTTTGCCGGAACGCGCATTTTCTTTAGGAAGTTTTCGATTCGTTTAATCCATTCAGGAAGTTTTTGAATTCTTTCTTCAGTATTCATCTTCAGATTTTTAAGCAGTTATTTTATCTTTTTGAAATTGATATAGTCGTAGTTCATATCGCCCAACTCCTCGGTATGTAAGGTAATGGTTTGAATGCCTTTTTTTAATGCGATTTGAGCAATATTGTCCAGATAATTCCAGTGATGCCAGTTTCTCCACGCGACGGTTTCTTTTTCATTCGCTGTCGATGGAAGTATGATCAGGCCAGTAGCATCCTTGTCGTTCACTGCAATCGAAATTTTCCCGTTTTTGTTTGAAGTGAACATGATTCCAAGCTGGTAGGTTCCTGTCTGAGTAACATTTACAGTGTATTTGATCCATTCGCTGGGTTTGGTCCAGCCCACATAAAGCTGGTTTTTTTCGGGTTCAACCAGATTAAAGGCATTGTTGTCTATTGGCGGATCACGAAATTTGGTGTAGGAAATATCCACCGCTTCATTCATCCGGAATTCATTCAGGTAAGTGCCATCCGCAGGATTTAACCCACCGCTGCCTGAGTTGATCGTATCAGAATCGTGATAAGCAATTCCTTCACCTCCCTGATCATAAAATTCACACTGAATTTTACCAGGAATGGTTTGTGGACCGTCCTTGTGTTTTGAATCATTAAATGGCTTTCCCTGATAAGTATTTTTAGTTTGGATTGATTGACATACTCCCTGCATTCCATATCCCAAAATGATCATCCCAAGGGCTACTGTAAAAAAAAATCTTTTTGCATTCATAAACAGTTGTTAAATTTGAAAACATTATTTCATCACTTTGTAAAAGTAGTGAAATAATCATACCTGCTACATTATTAATTAAATATTTTGTATTCGGAATATTTATTGATTTGTTGAGAATGAGTATTTTTATTGTAATTTAGCCGCGAAATATGATCTTTACAGTGTTCAAAAAAATTAATACTGATGATACTTGTTCCCTGAACTATACAGATAATGTTTTATAAAGTCAAGAAAATAAGATGATCAAAGAAAGGATCCAAATAGATAACCCCGACTTTCAGGGTAATCTGAATAAAATTAAGGTACTTCAATTAATTCGTAATGTAAAAGAGATTACCAGGACCGAAATTATACGACTTTCAGGGCTTAGTGCACCTACAGTAACGCGAATAGTTGAAAGTCTGCTTCAACTAAACCTTATTCAAACTGATGGAATTGGTTCTTCTGTTGGAGGAAGACCACCGCAATTAATCCATTTTCATTCCAAAGAGAATTATGTGATTGGAATTGATTTGGGTGCCACATTCATCAGGTCGGCGCTTTCAAATCTGGATGGCGATTTTATATTTGAAATTCACGTGCCTACCAATTTAAAAAAGGGATTCGATGGTGTTATGGAACAGGTCGGCGAACTGATTGAGAAATTATGTGAACGTGCGCGTCAGAATTCGTTGTCACTTTGGGGAATTGGAATTGCCGTTTGTGGCATGGTCAATAAAAATACAAGCATTGTAGAGTATTCGCCTATCTTTGGTTGGAAAAATGTGAACATACAGGAGGCACTTGCCAAATACACCAATTTAAATATTGCACTAGGAAATGTGACACATCTAATTGCATTAGGAGAACTGCTATATGGCGTTGGAAGGGAATATAAAAATTTTATTTGCATTAATCTGGGCTATGGAATCGGTTCAGGAATCATCATCGATAGTAAGCTTTTTGTCGGTGCTGATGGAATTGCCGGAGAAATCGGTCATGTCGTGATAGACAAACACAGCAATCGGAAAGGTCTGGAAGGAATTAAAGGGACTCTGGAAGCTCTAGCTTCAGGATATGGGTTGGCAGATATTTCACGGGAACTCTCTAAATCGGACAAAGAAAGTGTGTTATATTCTTTAAATTTGGAGGATATTGATGCCAAAATGGTTTTTGATGTAGCAAATAATGGTGACCGACTGGCCAATAAAATTCTCGATGGTGTTGCTGAGTATCTTAGTATTGGAATCGATACTTTAATCAAGTTGTTTAATACTGAATGCATTGTGCTGTCGGGAGGTTTAGTTCAGAATGGGGATTTACTGATTGATAAAATTCGTAGTCGAGTACCTGATTATTCCATGAGTGGTGTTTCCCGCTCAGTACCTATTGTTTCGGCTGGTTTTGGTGAGAATGCAGCGCTAATGGGTTCATTTTCTCTAATCCTTGAAAAAATATTGATGTTGGGAAACAGTAATTGACTATTCATTTGACAAGTTGTGATAGATTTATAATAGTGAAGTCCAGTATAACAAAGCGCGAAAAAGTCTAAGCGTGAAACGGTTTCTTAATTCTATTGGCGTTTGCATAACGGCGGATGTAAATTCTTTCTTGTCAACTTATTTCTTATTTTGGTAATTTCCTGACAAATTTTATTTCTGGGCACTGAAATAAAATGAAAACCATTGATGATGATAATCGTCAAGGATTTTGTTGTTTTAGGTCCGCCAACCTTGAATATCAAAGCAATAATTAAGGATTAAAAAAGCATCAACAATTAACGCAAAAACCGCTGCGAACATATTGTTTACAGCGGTTTTGGTTTATTTTGTGACCCCGGTAAGATTCGAACCTACAACCTTCTGATCCGTAGTCAGATGCTCTATCCATTAAGCTACGGGGCCATTGCAAAAGCGATGCAAAGATAATACTTGTCCGAACAAATACAACCAGGAGTTATAATTTTTTGATTATTCGTATTTATTCATTTTGTCGTCAATAAAAACATCCTGATTATGACGGGTTTGTATTTTTATATTTGTGATCATCTCTTCTGTTCCATTGGTGTATAAGCTCTGATGTATGTCTTTTACCAATGCCATGATCTCATCATAATAGCCTTCAATAACGGCTTCGAAAGGACAGACGCGGTAAATCAAGCCTGATTTTTGGATCAGTTCAATTGCAACATCAACCAATTCGTATGTTCCTTTTGATAAAGATCTGGGCAATACCTGAATAGCCAGGTTTATTTTATTGTTCATTTTTGAATTATTTATTGCGGTTAATAAATTGTCGGATCTCCTTGATGCTCATCCTTTTCACATTAGTAATTATAATGTCAGGTCGAAGAAAGTCTCCATATTGATTGCATTCATTGATAATATTATTAAATACCTCCTGAATGTCGGATTTGACAGGCAAAAGCAATACTGAAATGGCGAGATTGGCATCAAACTTAACTTCTTCAATGTTTCCTCCATTTTTGTGAATGGAATACTCCAATTCGTTTTTAATTAACTTTTGCTGAACCAAAGAAAATTCAACATTATTTTCTTTTCCTATGAAAACTACAAAATACCTCAGTTTCTGTTCCTTACCACCCAATCCGGTCGAAATATAGACCTGCTGTTCGTCCATCAACGAACTTTGTATAACCATGCGACTTTCCTGAAGTGCCAAAATACTCCATTCTCGCAATTCAGGATCCGGATTTTTAGCATATTTTTCAATGGTCCGGAAAGCTTCAACTTTTTCCTGAGAAGCCAGTAAAATCAGAATATTTTTTTTCTCGTCAATGGGAATTTCAGGATCAAACAGGTCAGTCTGATGCTGCAGAATGAGCTCATCAGAGAAAGCCGCCTTTAAATCCCTTCCGTAATTAAAATATTCCATCTGAAGTTCAACATCAATTTGTTCTTCAAGGATGCTAAAATTCTCAGGCAGGGACGAAATCGCCTCCTGAATGCGTTTATAAATATTTTCCTCCTCCATGCTGTTTCTCATGTCATGATATACAAAAGTAAGTGAATCCTTAATGTTATCTCAAGAAAACAATATTTTTTAAAAGTATTGTCAAAACTTAAATATCTTTGTGCCGTTATTCTTATTTAGTTTAAATTAGCATAGCATCTGATATCTTTCAATGTGAGACTTTCTGAAGTTAAAAATAAAGAAACTGTAATAATTACTAAGGTTTTAGGTCATGGTTCTTTTCGGAAAAGAATCACTGAGATGGGTTTTGTGAAAGGAAAGGAAGTAACAGTAATTAAAAATGCCCCTTTTAACGGTCCCATTGAATATAAAATCCTGGATTACAACATAACTTTGCGCCGGACTGAAGCTAATTTAATCGAAGTTATCAGCCAGGAAGAGGCTCACACACTTGTGACTCAAAATTTTGAAGGTGTAATTGACTACGAAAATCTGAAAATTTCGGCTAAGGAAAAAGAAAATACCATTAATATTGCTTTAGTCGGAAATCCAAATTGCGGAAAAACAACTTTATTCAACTTCATTTCAGGCTCGAAAGAACATGTTGGCAACTACAGCGGAGTAACCATTGATGCCAAAAAGGCAACATTTTCAAACAACGGTTATAATTTCAACATTTTCGACTTACCCGGAACATATTCATTAACCGCCTATTCTCCTGAAGAAATTTATGTCAGGAAATTCATTATGGATGAAACTCCGGATATTGTCATCAATGTAATTGATTCCTCAAACCTGGAACGAAATCTATTTTTAACTACACAACTGATTGATATGGATATCAAGGTGATTATTGCCTTGAACATGTATGACGAGTTGCTTAAGAATGATGTTAAATTTGATTACAAACGTCTTGGTAAACTGATGGGAATTCCAATTATGCCGACAGTAAGTTCGAAAGGGAAAGGTATTCAGGAGTTGATTACAAAAACGATTTACGGGCATCAATAATCAGTTTCAGGTGGCTCAACTCGTGCAGAATTAAATGTTCCACACCTGCGTAGTTTGGTTTGTAACGAACCGTATGTTTCGCCCGGTTAAAGTTTTCAGCC
>Ga0073936_10002209_pt1 | contig 29205 bp, 39 predicted proteins | sample AliMusrvi5mmetaG_FD_87041 | JGI IMG/M metagenome (GOLD analysis project Ga0073936, IMG submission 87041) | Freshwater lake bacterial and archeal communities from Alinen Mustajarvi, Finland, to study Microbial Dark Matter (Phase II) - Alinen... | ecosystem: Environmental > Aquatic > Freshwater >...
AATGAGCGCCGACAGCATTATCAGGTTGCGCCAGGGGCTGCACCGGCATTTCGGTCGGGGTGCGGCGGCCTTTGTAGATCCGTTTCTCTGGATGGCCGGCAACGTCGCGGTGGGTTTGCTCCGACTGGATTACTGGCTGCAAAAACGCAACCCGGATTACCGGGATGAATCCATGTGCGTTTTCATCGGCCGCAAGTACGGTCAGAAGACAGGGCGGTTCGTCAAGTACTGGATCAAGGGTGAACCGCGTTTCCCTGTCAGCAACAATCAGGAGGTTAAATCTTGAACGACACCATCACGATCCTGGTCTTGGCTCTGGGGGCATGGGGTAAAGCAAAGACATACCCGGAGGCGCTGGCCAAGTGCGTCGAAATCGGCGGGCGCCAGAACGCCGCCAACATGCACGTCGTCTATGCCTGCACAGACCCCGACTGTTCTGTCACAGGGATGGGCGACATCGAATACCGGCACGGTGCCGTGGTGACCAAGATCATGGCCTTGCGGTTCGGCCGGATCATGAAGCCCAAGTAGCCGCAGAAAGGAGAACATGGCCATAAAATGCAAAGCATGCACCGGCCGGGGATTCATCCTGGCCGACAACGACGTTCATGGGCTGCGCATCGAGAGGTGCGATACCTGTGAGGTCTTTTCGGGTGATCAGGGCGCGGTGTTGGCCGTGTTCGAGGCCGCCTGTGCCCACCCGCCGGTCATGGGCGGGCGGCGCTATGACGATTACCGCACGGGTGACCAGGTACGGATTCAATCCCCGGATAACAGCTTCGATGGCGCGGTGGGCACCTGTATTCAACGGCATCGCGACGGCTATGTTGCTGTGCTGCTGCAGGATGGCCGTGAGGTTACGGCCACGCATCTGGAGGTGGAACGAGCGCCACGTTCATGTGGCAGAAAGGATCGGGCATGAGCCGCAATTACAGCATGAACATCGAGGTGCGCGGATTTGCTTCACGCCGGTGCCGCAGGATCGTGGCCGTCTGTTGCCGGGAGTGGAACTTTGAAGCCGACGACTTCAGCTTCCTGATACCCCACTCACCACAACAGAGCAACATGACGGCCTCGGCCGACGGACAGCTTTGCGGCGGTGAAACCGAGTCGGAGTTCACGGACCGGCTGGCAGCGGCGGTCTGGGCCGCCAATGGCCAGTACTGTGAAATCATGGTTCAGGCCACATACCTGGACGATCTGCCGCACAGCACCCGCACCATGCAGGAAGACGAGTACCGGGCGTGGCGGAGGCGTTACTTCAGTTGGACGACGCGACAGCGTCCAAGGTTTGCAGCGCCACGGACGAATGCCTGATCGAAGGTGGCGAACTCCTCGGTCCCCTGTGATCCGGCAAGGTGCAGGGCGTCCGCGAAGTCGAGGCCGGTGGCGTGCCATTCGATGGCAAGGAGCAGGCGGCTCTTGTCCTGCACGTATATCTTCGGCAGTCCGAGAAGATCGCGAAAGGCATTGGAGATGGCCGTGCGATCAAAGTGGTATGCGTAGCGCAGAACCCATTCGGTTTCGAGCCAGACGGTGTCCGGGATGAAAACAGACTCCCGTTTGATGAAAGCCAGTGCCTTGCTGAATTGGTCTTCGTCATCACGGACGAGAAACCGAACGAGGATATTGGTATCCGCGCCTGTCATGATCGGTGCTCCTTGGCACCCTTCTCAATCGCGTGTTCCATATCCAGCAGTGTCTTCGCCTTGCCCTTGTAGGCCAGACAACCGGCGACGTCCTGTACCTTGGTGGCCGGCAATGCCGGCGAAGGCGTGTCGAGAAATGTGATGAAGACCCGAACATTTGCAGGCATGTGCACCGGCTCAAGCGGGCTGATCCGTTTGCCATCATAAATGCCTTCCACGGTCTTCATAATCACTCCCATTGCGCATGATCGCGAAAACGGTTCGCGGCTGCGGTAAAGAGAACATACACCGGACTTGTCTGGCTTTCAAGGCGAACGTCGGATGTTGGCGTCAACGGTGGCGTCAACAAATTGTGGCGGCACTGCAAGAGATTTCGCCAGTAAAAGAGCAACACAAAGGAGCAACATGAGTCACTTCACCACGATTCAAACCCAGATCCGCGACATCGCCGCGCTCCGCGCCGCCTGTCAGGAGATGGGCCTGACCATTGACGAGAATGCCGAGGCCCGCGGCTACTACGAGTCCAAGCGGCAACATGGCGATTTCGTGATTCGGCTGAAAGGCCCGTACGACATCGCGGTGAACAAACAACAGGATGGCACCTATGGGTTCACCACCGACTGGTACGACAATCATGTCGAGCGGGAGGTCGGGACCAACTATGGCCGCATCCTGCAGCTCTACGGCGTCCACAAGGCCCGGATCGAAGCCCAGAAGAAGGGCTACACGGTCCGGCGCTGTTTGCTGGGCGATGGCAGCATCAAACTGCTGATCGGAGGTGTGGCATGAAGACCATCGAGATCATCGTCAAGACCGACGGCACCCTCAAGATCGATGCCGTTGGTTTCACCGGCCCGGACTGCGAGAAGGCGACCAAGTTCCTGGAGGAGGCTTTGGGCAAGGTTTCTGGAAAGCAGAAGAAGCCCGAGCACTTCAGGCAGGTTCAGCGCCAGCAACAGGTGGGCCGGTGAAGCCGGCCAGGATCGTCACCGGGGAGTACAGCCGGCATGGGTACACGGCGCTGCTCTGCCACCACGGCAATGTCAGGACCGTGTATCAGGCCGGCAACAATCCCCGGGATTCGCAGGCGGCCGGTCCGGACAGGCTCAACCTGCGCCAGATCCGGCAGTACTGCGTCAAGACCTGCCGGGAGATCGCCGCCGAGCGCCATGCCGGGTACGGCGGGGTCACCCGGGTGCCCGAGGAGGAAAGCCCATGACCGATATTGCCATCACGTTCACCCCCGACGGCACCGGCCACGTCCTGTACACCGAGGCCGTCAACTTGGCCGTCATCGGCCCGCTGGCGATCCAGCGGGCGACAACCATCGAGTTCGACAACAATACCCAGTACTGGCGTGTCCGGGATCCCACCGGGTTCCCCATGTTCAACAGTCCCAGCCGGCAGGAATGCCTGGATTGGGAGCGCCAGTACCTGGAAACCCAGGAGGATCTGAAGCATGAATTACCAATCGGCGCTGGTGCAGTTGCCGCTGGTGTGCGAGGCCGGGGTCCAGAAGATCATTTCACCGGCTGATGCGTATCGTGTGTGCGCCGACATCGCCAACCTGGCACAGGAATCGTTTCACGTCATCAGCTTGAACGCGAAAAACATCATGATCAACCGGCACATGATCACCTTGGGGCTGGTTGACAGCGCCCCCGTGCATCCACGCGAAGTCTTCAGGCCGGCAATCAGTGATTCGGCATCGACGGTGGTTCTCGTGCATTCACATCCATCCGGTGATCCCACACCCAGCACCGAGGATCTCAAGGTCACCCGGCAGCTCATCGAAGCCGGCAACATCCTGGGGATCAAGGTGATCGATCACGTGATTATCGGGCGGGTACAGACAGCGACACCGGGCGATCCCCGGAGACCACCGTACCTGTCGATCCGGGAATCGGGCTTGTGTGCGTTCACGTAGCGGGGATCGTTTGTCGCTTATAGCGACAAAAGGAGAAACATGATTGCTGAAACGGCCGTTACCGAAACACTGCGGCGCACCAGGCTGGTGGAACTGAACAGCGAGGCGGCCGACCGGCAAACGCTGGAACAGCGCCACGGCCAGGTATGGGATGCCGGCGAACTGCGGCGCGATTTCATCGTCGCGGGCTACCTGGCGCCGCTGGTTGTGGTGCGGCGCAAGGCGGATGGCGCGGTGGGTTCGCTGGAGTTCCAGCACCACCCGCGGTTTTACTTCAACTGGAAAATGGATGCGTGAAAGGAGCTTTATCATGGGACTGACGATTCACTACCGGCTGGGCTTTCCGGCCAAGACCGTTCTGGAAGCACGTCCGGCAATCGAGCAGTTGCGCCAGCGTTGCCTCGACCTGCCGTTCAAAGAGGTGGGCGAAGTGAAAGTGTTTGAGGGCAAAGCCTGCAACTACGAATCCTGTCAAAGGGATGATCGGTCGCGATGGCTCCTCATTCAGAGCCGGGGCCGCATCGACTGCGTGAACGGCGACAGGGGCCGGTGTCGGCCGGTCCAGGAGGACGAGCAATGGAGCACCTCGTTCGACGTGATCCCCGAGACCATCGTGGCGTTCTCGACATGGCCCGGCGAGGGCTGCGAAGAGGCCAACCTCGGGCTGCGGGTGATGCCGGCACGGCTGCGTGTCCATACGGATCGCGGCGAACCCTATTGGCTCTCGACGGCCACCCGGAATCGTGGCTGGACCTGGAAGTCGTTCTGCAAGACCGAGTACGCCAATAACCCCAAGGCAGGTGGTGTCAAAAACTTCCTGCGCTGCCATCTCAGCGTAATCGCGGCCCTGGATTCGGCCCGCGATCTGGGGTTCTCGGTCGAGGTCAATGACGAGGGTGGATTCTGGGACAAGCGCTCGGTTCAATCGCTGGCCCAACAGGTCGGGGTATGGGACCGCAATCTGGCCGCGATGTTCGGGGCCATCAAGGACGGCATGGGCGGTGACGGCGCAGTGCGGCTGGTCGGGGAGATTGCGAAGCGGCCCGACTTCGAGCACCTGGAAGCCGCCGGGGCGGCGGACCCCAAGCTGGCAAACATGCTGGCCGTCATAAGGAATGGCACTGGCCAGCGGGCTGAAAAAAGAGCGGCATGATCCGCCCCTGCCGCTGGTGTGGGACTAAACCGCACAGAGAAAGGAGGAACAGGCATGAGCGGTACCGTAACGCGAACAGCATTTGAAAACCTGGCCCGCGCATTCGAGAACAATCAAGTCTTTGGCCACATGCACAGCTACGATCTGTACCGGGCGTGGTTGGAGGCCGTGTGGGCGTTCTTGGACGCCGTACATGACCCCGATGAATACCGACGCTGTCTGGATCGGTACACCCGTGAACAAGGCGCAGAGTTCGGCCGGCTGCTGGGGCTGTACTGCGACGCGATCGAAGAACAGCCGTTCCGAGACATCCTGGGCGAAATCTTCATGCGGTTGGACGTCAACTCGGTTCGAGCCGGCCAGTTCTTCACCCCATGGAACATCGCTGAAATGATGGCCCGGATGCAGTTCGACCGGGCTGACTTCGAGCGCACGGTACAGGAGAAGGGCGATGTCACGGTCTGCGATCCGGCGGTTGGATCGGGCGTCATGCTGTTGTCGTTCGCCAAGGTTGTTCACGGCGAATTCGGCCGCTGGGGCACCAGCAAGCTCCGGCTCTACGGCCAGGACATCGATCAGCGCTGCGTCCTGATGTGCAGGATTCAACTTCGGATGAACGGCCTGGATGCGGTCGGCCGGATGGCCGGACTGCTGGCCCAACCAGCACCTGATGCCGTAGCCGGGAACAAGCAACTGCTGCTGCCCGGCGTGGCGGCATAGCTGTATGTCAACTTACAGCAACTGGCCCGCTCTACCATCACGGTGGGGCGGGCCTTCACTATTTACAGGAGGGCGCAGACATGAGATCCGACGGACAACAGTACCTTTGCTGCGCCGACTGCGGCGAGTACATCAACAGTTCGGAAGCCGCGGCACACCGGTGTCCTGAACCAGCCAAGGCCGGAAGTCCTGGCAGCGCCGACGCACCCGAGGGGTTGTCGTTGCTGTTCGACGCCATGGAACACCACGGCAACGCAGAAGGCACGGAGACGCAGCTCGGCGATACCGAAGAGTTTCTGCGCCTGGCTGTATCGCTTATGACGGCAGGCCAGCAGACCGCGTTTCTGACGCATCCCGATGTGATTGCGTTCATCGCCCGTGAGAGCGATAAGCCCTGGCGATGCCGGGTTTGCGGCGATCCCGTGGCCCCGGACGATGCCAGGGAGCATCTTGTTCAGCACCACCCCGGCGCGCTGGGAATGGAGGCCGGGGATGTGGCAGCGCAGTTCGAGCCTTTCAATCCGCGGGAGGCGTCGCGATGACCATCAGGCAAGCCAAGACATTGCGGGAGGGTGATCTGGTGACCGCCATCATGGAAGATCCAACCGGCGGTGAATCCCGGTGGATCCCGGAGGAGAACCGATGGATCTATCGATCCGTACGGGCAGGACAGGTGGTGGAATTCCAGCGCCTGATCCCCAAGGTCAGGATTGTGAGGAACGGCCCCTGGAAGGATGGACACGACCAGATGTTGTTCTGCAGCGGGCAGGACGGCCAGCGGGCGTGGCTGAACATTGGCAATGCCGAGAGCGGCAAGGACAACGCAAGAAAGGGCCAACTCCATGAGCTACGAGATCAGTTACCGGCGGCGGGCATTCCGCCTGCCGGCCGCGCAGGCTGGGCACTTCGATGACGTGTTATTCCTGGTGGAGGAAGCCGGGAGCAACAACTGCTACGAATTGAACAACAGACGCCGTTCGCGGAGTTGGTGCTGCACGGCAACTGGGGCCCAGTGGGAATGCCTGGCCGAGGTCACACGCTGTGCGGCCGCCTGTTGCGGTGGGTGCCTCTGCCTATCCAGCCGGCGGGGCACCTCGCCGGAACAGTACATCCGGGCATGGCGGAAAGCGCTGGCCGCCGCGGTGCCGTTTGCGGATGCCAGCCTGAACGGCTTCCACCTGCAGCTCTTCACCCGAATACCGGATGCAACTGCTCAGAACGACCGCAAGCATGCCTTTGACCGGTTCACAGGTCAGACGCTGGTGCAGCCGCACCGCGACACGGATAGCTGGAGCGGCGCGGCGTTCACCGAATGGCGGTTCGATGCCACGGTGCCGGAACAGGTCAAGCTCTGGCTCGAAACCAAAACCAGCGGACGCGGGTTCCACAGTGTGGACGTCAGCGGGCCGTCCCGGTAGGTAAACGTAACTGGCCGTACATGCGCGGCCTCGAAAGGAAACCGATGAATCAACTACAGCATATCGAACTGGAATTCCGCGAAGGGTCCAGCGACAAGGTCTACCGGGCCGCCATCGAGGAGTCTGCCGGCGGGTTCGTAGTGAACTTCGCGTATGGCCGGCGTGGCTCGACCCTGAACACGGGGTCCAAGACAGCGCAGCCGGTTCCCTACGATGAAGCGGCCGACATCTACGAGAAGCTCGTCCGGTCCAAGACAGCCAAGGGGTACCGGCCTGTTGGCGGCACTCAGGCTGGATCTGGTATCGGCGTCAGCGTGGCGCAGCGGGAATCCCGCGACACCGGTTTGCGTCCGCAACTCCTGAATCCGATCACCGAGGACGAAGGCAGGCAGTATCTCGATGATGAGCACTGGTGCTGCCAGGAGAAGTTCGACGGCCGCCGAATGATGGTGCGCAAGCAGGGCCGCGTGATTATCGCGACCAACCGGGATGGCCTGGCCGTGGGGTTCCCGGACGCCCTGGCCAGGCAGTTGTCCGGCATGGCCGGCGATTTCGTGATCGACGGCGAGAGCGTGGGCGAAACGTTCTACTGCTTTGACCTGCTGGAAAACGCCACGGGCGATCTACGGGCTGCCCCGTACCTTGCTCGTCTGGGTGAACTACGGCAACAGTTCGGCCATCCGGGCGGCAGCATCGTGGTGGCCCGGACGGCGCTGGGTGCGCAAAAGCGCCAGTTCATGCTGGACCTCAAGGCGGCTGACCGCGAAGGCGTGGTCTTCAAGGACCTGCGGGCACCGTGGTCGGCGGGCAGGCCTGCACAGGCGGGCTGCGCCCTGAAGTGCAAGTTCTGGGCAACGTGCTCGTGCGTGGTCATGAAGATCAATGGCCGCCGCAGTGTGGAGGTTGCTCTGGATGGCAATTCGATGGGCAACGTCACGATCCCGCCGAACCGCGACATACCGGCGGTCGGACAGGTTGTGGAGATCCGCTACCTGTACTGCACATGTGTGGGTGGCTCGCTCTACCAGCCGATCTACTTGGGCGTACGCGATGATGTTCACCAGGATGACTGCACGGTCGAGCGCCAGCGCCTCAAATACAAGCCGCAGGATCAAGCCGCGGCATGAAAGCGATAACGATGAAAATCCAATGCACGAGCAAGAAGGGCGGAAGCGTGCAGCTCAACAGGCAGCACGCTGTGTGGGCCAGCTACGCCGTGGCCGGCGTTGCGGATCAGCCGCCGCCCGAGATCCTGTACTCGGGTGCCACGTTGCCAAACGGCCGCCACGTCCAGTTCTTCCTGAACCGGGAAACGGGTCTGGTCGTCGTGGACATCATGACGCCGGATGCCAAGGGTGGTAACGAGGTGCTGCGCATCAACGCCAATACCGTTGGGCTGCCGGCCAAGGCGGCGTGACCCACTACCAATAGGAGGTGAACGGGCATGAAGTACTGGGATGACTTTCAGACCAAATGGGGCTTCGGCGATGGGGATGCCGTGCCGCCCGATGCCTGGGCCTGTCGCCAGGTGTACATCCGGGAGATCAACCGGTTGGCTCGGAAGCGGGGTAGCAAGGTCAGGTTGGCCGCGTATGACCGCCCCGGCATGCACAACGGCTACTTGATCGTCCGGGTGCCGGTGGATCTTGTTGCCAAGGTGCCACCGCGGAAACTGTGCCTGGGGCAGTTCAGGGGCGGATGGCACTGCCCGGATACTGCACCGGATCCGGACCCTGACGATGCAATGGATGAGGCCATCCAGGAAGCCTTCGGGGCCGACCTGGATGGCCTGGTGGAAACCCAGGTTCGCGTAAGGGCGGCGTAAAAAGCAACAAACCGAAAGGAACGCTGATGACACTGAACGAGATCATGGCTGTTGCCAGCCGGGCTTATGACGCCGACGGTGTGATCTTGGCTTGCTGGGATCCCGTTAATCAGCGGGCCCGGAAGAAACCGCGGTACGGTTTCGGCGACACCCTGGCGCTCTTCATCTGCCGGGAGATCGCCGAGACGCACGACCCGGAAGCCAGTTCTGCCGATCAACTCGCGGAGGCTGTCCGGGTGGCGCGGCGTGCCGCCGATGAACTCGGGCGGGTGGCTGCGGCATTGGATGATGCCCGCGTGCGTTCGACCAAGGGGCTGCGCCTGGCAGCCTGAACGGAACGGAAATCACGAGAGGCCCGTCCTGCATGTGCAGGCGGGCCTCTTGCTTTGCCAGACAAGCCTGACGCCAGGCACAAAGGAGCAGCCGCATGCACTGGAGCAGGCGCCCATTCATCGACTACCTGAACGCCGTGGACGATCGCCTGGAGCGGCTCTACGGGATCACGAGCCGCGATGCCAACATGGACATGATCGCCAGTTGCCACGAAGCCGGGGAACCACCGGCCGAGTGCGCCACGCAGATCGGCGACAAGTATGACCTAACAGCAAAGGGAGTTTGAAATGCGAACCAGAATCACCAACTACATCCGGTCCGGCCATGCCGGCCTGTACCTGGTCAGCCACGAGGAATCCAGGGTCGAATCTGAGTTGAAGGCTATTGCCGAGAAGCTCAAACGCCCGCTGTACTGTTGGTCGGCCACCCGGGGGATGGTCAACACGCAGGATGGCAGCGGCGGTGGCGCCAATGACCCCCTCGAAGCCATCGAGGCCGTCAACGGCCTGCCCGATGACGTCATGGTGCTGCTCACGGACTTTCACCTGTTCCTGCAGGACGGCAATCCCGTGTTGATTCGCGCCATCAAGGATGCGCTGGTCACCGGGAAGGCCACGGGGCGGGTGATCCTGATCCTGGGGTGCAGGCAGGTCTTGCCGCCGGAACTCGAACGCGAATTCGTAGTTCTGGACTTCAGCCTGCCGGGCAAGGACCAACTCGGTGTGGTGCTGGATGGCATCTGCCAGTCGGCAAAGCTGAAAAAGATCGACGGTGATGACCGTGACATGCTGCTCGATGCCGCCAGCGGTTTCACCACAACTGAAGCCGAAAACGCGTTTGCACTGTCGGTTGCAGAGACGAAGAAGATCCTGGCCCACGTCGTGGCACGTGAAAAAGCGTCCACTGTGAAGAAGAACGGGATACTGGAGGTCGTCACGGTCAAAGAGACCTTGGACGACATCGGCGGTCTGGATGTCCTGAAGGACTGGCTGCTGAAGCGCCGGGATGCGTTCAGCCAACGGGCCCGGGAATACGGGCTGCCCAGTCCCAAAGGGTTGTTGATCGTAGGCATCCCCGGTACGGGCAAGTCGCTCACAGCCAAGGCCACAGCCTCGGTGTTCGGCCGACCGCTCCTGAAGCTCGACGCCGGCAAGCTGTACGGCAGCTTGGTCGGCCAGTCGGAGGGCAACCTGCGCAGTGTGATCCAGACGTGTGAAGCTGTGGCGCCGTGTGTCCTGTGGCTCGATGAGATCGAGAAAGGGTTGGCCGGTAGCAAGAGCTCAGGGTCCACCGATGGCGGTACCAGTTCGCGGGTCTTCGGGTCTTTCATCTCCTGGATGCAGGAAAAGACCGCACCGGTGTTCGTGGTCGCGACCGCCAACGACGTCACCCAGTTGCCTCCGGAGCTTCTCCGAAAGGGCCGATGGGACGACTTGCTGTTCGTGGATCTCCCCAACGAGCAAGAGCGTGAGGCGATCTGGAAGATCCAGATTCAGCGGCACGGTCGGGACCGCAGCCACTACGACACCCTGGCGCTCGCCAAGGCATCGGCCGGGTTCACCGGCGCTGAGATCGAGCAGGCCGTGATCGATTCGCTGTATGGCGCCTTTGCGGCCAACAGGGAACCGGGCATGCCCGATCTTCAGCGGGCCATCACCGAGACGGTGCCGCTCAGCAAGCTGATGGCCGAGCAGATCGGCGGTTTGAAGAAGTGGGCTGTTGGGCGGTGCCGGATGGCGACGTCACCGGTCCAGGAGGAGAAGGGCAGGAAGATCGCGGCGTAGGCGGAATGGGCCGGTTGGAACCAATCGTTTCAACCGGCCCAGATCTCTGCATCATTGTCCTTCACGGTCTTGGGATCGCGTGCCTCGGCCCACAGGCGCCACTCGCCTTAATTCCCATCGTTTCCGCGCTATAACCCTATGTAGGGGCGTCCCTGTCCGCAATGGCAGGTGTGCCCTTCACTTTCAACGCCGCTCTGCGGCTACCACTCAACCTGGTGGCCGCGGCGGCGTTGTGCCGCTGGGCCACCTCCACAAGGAGGTGTCAGATGAGCCCACATGCAGGCTTTATTCTCCTGGAACAAATCATGCCCCTGATCGGCGGTGCCATTGGGCGCGGCGCAGTCAAGCCGGTAGGGTGCGAAGATCAAGAGGAACTCAAGGCTGAAGGCTGCGCGATTGCGGCCGGGATGCTCGACAGTGCAGAACAATCCGGCAAGCCCCTGCGGGCATCTTCGATTGTGTTCTACACGCTGCAGTCGTTGCGGGCTGGTCGGCGTTCGGGCGCAGGCGGCGCCAGCAGGACCGACGCGATGTCGCCGGCTGCCCAACTTGACGGTCGGGTGCAGCTCACGTCGATGGATGAACCACGGGGCATCCCCGATGACGATCCGGACGGCGAACTGACGCTGCACGATTTCCTCGGTGACGCCCACGAGGACGCCGGCGCCGAAGCCGGGCGCCGAATCGACTGGCAGGACGCCTTGTTGGTGATGGACCACAGGATGCAGGGCGTGCTGGTGGGCACCGCCGAGGGGCTCGGCAACCAGGAATTGGCGACCCGTTACAACATCTCGCCGCCGCGCTGCTGCCAGGTCCGGGAAGCCGCCGGGGCCAAGATCGCGGCGGCGTGGGGCGGCAACCCTGTGGTGGATGCCACGAGGGAATCAGGCTGGTCCCGGCATATCAGGGCCTACACGCAGAGGCGTCAGTGCCGGGCCGAGCGGGCTGCACGGTGCAGGGGCGCGGCGTGAAGGCATAGGGTGGTCGGGTTGAACCCGGCCACCCCTTACACGCGTGCTGTGGCTGGGTGGGTGCGCAGGTGGCCTTTGTTCACCCTTGGAGCCAGCAGGCTTGTAGATCCTGCCTGCTGGATCAAGTCGGGACGGTTGAGACTGGGCGGTCGCCGGGTTTTGGTCTCAATAGTCTAAAATGCTTTTTTGCGTTCGAAAACTGGCAAAAAAGACCAACAAAATCGCCTGTTTTTCGAGTCCCGGTTTCTCGCAATTGAAAGGCGCGTCGCAACCAGTTGATTATGAACGGGTTATGTGTGCACCGATTGGAGGTTTTTTAGCGATGACGAAAACGATCTATCAGGACGGATAATCGGTCCCGGTTGGCAACTTGGTTTTTGGGGTGGAGTTGAAATACTCGAATAGGAAGGAAACGGTTCACAGCACTATTAGTGCTGCGCTTGAAATGTAATAAGTGCGACAAAATGGCAAAAAACGTGCAACTATGGCGCAAAAAGCGTCACGGATTTGTCACGGATTTCGAGTGTCATCGCCGTCAATTTTAGACCGCTAGCGTCATGGTCTGTCCACAATCTTCTTAATCGCAAGCGTTTGGCCGTTAAATATTTGCGGCCGCAACTTGTTTGTTTTGTTGATGTTACGGATTTATTCCAGGCTCCATTTCCAGTGCTGCGCCTTAAACCAGGCTCGGCCACCTCTCCGGAGACCCAAGGAATCGGCCAAAAATAGCTCAATTATGCTGGGAAGACCAGTCTAACTTGCATGGATAGATTTTGCGGACCGCGAAATCTACACTTCCACCATCCGGATGGTCCAGAAGTCCGAGGCGAGGCCGGGCGTGGTGAAGTAGGCGTAGGGCATGAGGCAGTAGCCTTTCTTCCCCCATTTGTCACCCCACGAATTGCGCACGAGGAAGCGCTGCGCGGCATCGTCGTATCCCACTGCCAGCACGGCGTGGCCGCCGAGCACGCGCTCGCCGGCCTTGGGCAGGGGAACGACCCCGGTGCGGGCGACAGCCGATGTCTCGAAACTCTCGTAGACCGAGAACCCGAAGACGAACGGATAACCGTCGGCCAGACACCCCTTCATCTGGTCCAGGTCCGGCGTCAGGCGCTGGTAGGAGACGACTTGATGGGCGAGCGCTGTACGGTAGCAAGGCGCGGTCGGACGCCGGGTGAAGGCATCGATCTGGTACGGCCACATGGTTTCGGGGCAGACGCCCTGTTTGACCACGGACTTGATGCCGTCGCGGATCATGGCACCGGAGTCCGTATCGACGGTGTGTTCAATCGCGCGCTCGTTGTAATAGATGAACAGGCGCGACGGCGCGAACGCTTTGTCGGCTTCCTGCCGGAGCTGCTCGAACTGGTGCGCTGCGCCGATGGCGTTGGCGGTGCAACTGCCGAGCTGACCCTGATCATAGACCGGCGGGCAACCCGGCCGCAGGTCGGCCTTGGGCGGCAGTTTGGCCAGCACCCGGCGCGGCGCGGCGTATTGGTGGTCGCGCTGGTCCGGCAGATCGGGCAGCCATCCGTACCCGCGGATGGTTCGTACCGTCGTGCAGTTCATGGATGGTTTCATGCGGGATTCCTCCAAAACGAATGAAAAAGATGGCCAAAGGATAACCAAACAAAAGGAGAAGCGCCATAATCTTTGGTGGCGCGCCGGACAGGATTTCTGGTAATGTGCGCGCCCTTGTGTGGAAAAGAGGAAAATAATATGCAGAAGCGAAAAGTCGGCAAGACAGTGGTGAAAACGGCGATGACGGTGAAACCGGCAACCAAGACAGCAGCCGTGAAGAAGCCGGCAACGAAAAAAGTGATGTTTCGGTTTGCGGCGCCACAGGGGTGTCTCGTATTTGTTGCGGGGACGTTCAACGGCTGGAGCACCGAGGAACATGCGCTCGATCACAACGCGAAGACTGGATTTTTCCAGACCACGCTCGCCCTTGCGCCGGGCCGGTACGAATACAAGTTCGTGGTCGATGGCACCTGGGTTGCGGATCCGGCGTGCCCCGACTGGGTGCCGAACGAGCACGGCTCGCTCAACAGCGTGATCCTGGTGTAGGATTGTCGCCATTGACAGGTGTGTGCCCGGTCGCCGGGTAACCGGAAAGGGATCCGCGCGCATGAGAGTCTCCCTGGTGGGTGTGGAATTGCCGGAAGGCAAGTGGAAGTACACGGATTCGTGCTACCTGACGCTGGCGGAGAAGTTCCAGCCCGTGAAGCTTTCGCCGTATTATTTTGAATTCCGGTCGAACGACAACGAGGCGGCCCAGGCCATCGTGGTGACGAAGGATCAGGCGCTGGATTTACTGATCCCGGACATGGAAAAGATCGAAGGCCGCATCGAGCGCACGGAGGACGCGGCTGAAAAGGCCATCCTCGCCAAGTGCATGGCACACCTCGAGGAACAGAAGCCGATCTGCGATCTCGCGCTCAACGCCGGCGAAAGCACGTTTGTGCGGGCCTTTGGCTTGATCAGCGCCAAGCCCACGGTGGTGCTGGCGGAGGCGACCCAGGACGGCAACGCCGTCTGCTGCGCCGTGATGGAAAAGGCGGCCATGATGTTCTTCTACACCGTGGGCAAGCCGGAAGTGCATGCCTGGCTGGTCGAGAAGAACGCCCCGGCCGTGGCCTGCGCCGGCCGCATCCACACCGATCTCGCGCGCGGCTTCATCAAGGCGGAAATCTTCCGCTACGAGGACATTCTCGCCACCCACAGCGTGCAGGATGCCCGCGGCAAGGGGCTGATGAAACTGGTCGACCGCGATTTTCCGGTGCCCGAGAACAGCATTCTCGAGATCCGGTTCAACGTCTAAATTTCGCGTGCCGCGAAATTTAGACAGTGAAGGGGTGCATCATGCCAAACCTGATGCCGGCTATTTTTCTCGGCCACGGCAATCCGATGAACGCCCTCGCGAGGAACAGCTACACGGACGCGTGGGCCGCCATCGGCAAGTCCATTCCGCGCCCCAAGTCCGTGCTCGCCATCTCTGCGCATTGGTATGTGCCGTTCACCGGTGTGACCGCGAACCCCCTGCCGCGCACCATCCACGATTTCGGAGGTTTTCCGAAAGAGCTTTTCCAGGTGCAATATCCGGCTCCGGGGGATCCTGCGCTGGCCGGGCGGGTGAAGGAACTGCTGTCGCCGCTGGCGGTGACGCTGGACGAAACCTGGGGGCTTGATCACGGAACCTGGTCGGTGCTGCGACACGTTTTTCCGAAGGCCGACGTGCCGGTGGTCCAGCTCAGCATGGACGAGACGCAGCCGCCGGCGTTCCACTATGAACTGGGGAAGCGTCTTGCGCCGTTGCGCGAAGAGGGTGTGCTGATCGTCGGCAGCGGCAACATCGTGCACAATCTGATGGCCTACGCCTGGGGCGCGCGTGCAGTGCCTGTTTTTGACTGGGCGGCACGGTTCGAGGCGCAGGTGCGAAAGCTGTTGGTCGGACACGACGACGCGCCGCTGGTGAATTACCGGGGGCTTGGCGAGGATGCGGCCCTGTCGGCGCCGACGCCGGATCACTATCTGCCGCTGTTGTACGTGCTGGGCCTCCGCCGTAAAGAGGAGATCGTGCAATTTCCGGTTCAGGGCGTCGATGGCGGGTCCATCTCCATGCTGGCGGTTCAGATCGGGTGAAACGCATGACACGCGAACACAAGACGAACCTTCTGATCGTCGGGAAAAGGGCAGGCCGGAAACGGATCGCGCCACGGGGTGGCGCTCCCACAATTGACAGGCAGGGGAGTAGAAAACTGTAGGAGCGCTGCCCAGCAGCGCGATACAGTTGTGACTCACCTTCCGGTCTGATAGTCTCCTGTCCGGCGTCCGCACAGCACGGACGGGAAAAGGATGCGGCATGGCACTGGGAATCGGGATTGTCGGGTTGCCCAACGTCGGGAAGTCCACGCTCTTCAACGCGCTGACCCGCGCGCAGCATGCGGTCGTGGCGAACTATCCGTTCTGCACCATCGAGCCGAACAAGGCCACGGTGCCGGTGCCGGATGCCCGCCTCGAACAGATCGCGGCCATCTGCAAGTCCGCGCAGATCCTGCACGCCACGGTGGATTTCTTCGACATCGCCGGCCTGGTGCGCGGGGCCAGCAAGGGCGAGGGGCTGGGGAACAAGTTCCTGGGCAACATCCGTGAGGTGGATGCCCTGCTGCACGTGGTGCGTTGCTTCGAGAACGAGGACGTCGTGCATGTGGAGGGCGCCACCGACCCGGTGCGCGACATCGGCATCGTCGAGACCGAGCTCCTGCTGGCAGATCTGCAATCGGTCGAGAGCCGGATCGAACGCGTGGGCCGTCAGGCGCGCATCGACAAGGATCTCCGCAAGGAGGTCGACGCCATGGAGGCGCTGCGCCAGCACCTGAATGCGGGCCAGCCGGCGCTGCGTTTTCCACGCGCCGAGGCCGATCCCATCCTGCCGGCGCTGGCGGACTTGAAACTGCTGACCGACAAACGCACGATCTTCTGCGTCAATGTCGGCGAAGACGATCTGGCCTCCGGCAATCCGCAGGTCGAACAGGTGCGCCAACATGCGGCCAGGACCGGCGCCGACGTGATTGTCATCTCCGCGCGCATGGAGGCCGACCTGGCCGGGTTGAGCGACGCCGAGCGGACGGAGTTCCTGGGTTCCTACGGGCTGCGGGAGAGTGGGATGGACCAGGCCGCGCGCATGGCCTACCACACGCTGGGGCTCGTCAGCTTCTTCACCCACAACGACCAGGAGGCGCGCGCCTGGACGATCCGGCGCGGCTGGCGCGCTCCGCGCGCGGCCGGGGTGATCCACACGGATTTCGAGCGCGGGTTCATCCGCGCGGAGGTGGTGGCGTTCGACGACTATGTCCGCCTCGGCGGGGAAGCCGCCTGCCGGACTGCGGGCGTGCTGCGCGTGGAAGGCAAGGAATACGGCGTGCAGGACGGCGACGTGATCCATTTCCTGTTCAACGCGTAACCGGCCACAATCAGTCGAATAGAAATGGGGCGAAAGACGGGATTCGAACCCGCGACCATCAGATCCACAATCTGACGCTCTAACCAACTGAGCTACTTTCGCCACGAAACGAGTTCGCCGCGGAACGGGGTCGAACTATAGCAGACCGTGCCCGCATGGCGCAACAACGAGGATTGCGGTTCAGAATCGTTCGTTCTTGAGTTCCCGACAACAACCGGTTATTCATTTCTCCTGCGGAAAGCCGTTCGGCAATGGGTTCGAGCCGGGCAAGGATGACAGCATGGCGTACGAGGTGCTGGCGCGGAAATGGCGCCCCAAACAGTTCGAGGACGTGGTCGGACAGGACCACGTCACGCGCACATTGCGCAATGCCATTGAAAGCGGGCGCATCGCGCATGCCTATCTGCTGGTCGGCCCCCGCGGCATCGGCAAGACCACGCTCGCCCGTATCTTCGCCAAGGCGCTGAACTGCGCGCAGGGCCCGACCGCCACGCCCTGCGACGCCTGCGACATGTGCCGCGAGATCGCGGCCGGCAATTCGTTCGATGTGCTGGAGATCGACGGCGCCTCCAACAACGGCGTGGACCAGGTCCGCGACCTGCGCGACTCGGTGCAGTTTTCGCCGGTGCGCGGCAAGTTCAAGATCTTCATCATCGACGAAGTCCACATGCTCTCCACCGCCGCCTTCAACGCGCTGCTCAAGACGCTGGAAGAGCCGCCGGAGCACGTGAAGTTCATCTTCGCGACCACCGAGGGCGACAAAATCCTGCCGACCATCATCTCGCGCTGCCAGCGCTTCGACCTGCGGCGCATCACCACGCAGTTGATTGTCGAGCGCCTGCGCCACATCTGCACGGCGGAGAAGATCACGATCGACGACGACGCGCTGCTCGCCGTGGCGCGCGGCGCCGAGGGCGGCATGCGCGACGCGCTTTCCGCGCTGGACCAGCTCGTCTCCTTCAAGGGCGACACGCTGACCGAAGAGGATGTGCTCGCCGTCTTCGGCCTGGTGTCGCGCAAGTCGCTCGAGGGGCTGGCCGGCCACATGCTCAAGGGCGAGATGGGCGAAATGCTGAAGCTGGTGGATGCGTTCGACAGCGCCGGCAAGGATCTGCGCCGGCTGGTCGTGGAACTGCTGGGCCACTTCCGCAACCTGCTGATCTACGAGTCGATCGGCGCGGAGGCGGCGGCGACGGCGCTGGACGCCACGCCCGAGCAGCTTCGCGTGCTCCAAGCCCAGGCCGCGCTGGCCGACCCGGCGCGCCTGCTGCGCGTGGCCGAGCAACTGGTGGCGGCCGAGGAGAGCCTGCGGCACACGCTCTCCGTGCGCACGCGGCTGGAGATCGCGCTCATCCGCTGCGGCCGCGCCGCCACGGTGGTGACCATCGAGGAGATCGTGCGGCGGTTGAACGCGCTGCGCCAGACCGAGCTGCCGGCGGCGGCTGCTGCGCCGCGCGGCGCGCGCCCCCCGGTGATGGAAGATCCGATCGTGAAACGCGCGCTGGAAATGTTCGATGGCAAGGTGGTTGAAGTAGAGGAATAGAGTGGAGGCTGAAGGTTTTTAGGCTGAAGGACGAAGGTGAGGAAACGGCGCCGTGAGGAATCCTGTGTGGCGCATGGCAGGTGCTGGATTGCCTCCCTAACAGTCTTCAGCCTAACAGCCTTCAGTCTGAGTATCCGTGAATGCTACAGAAAAGGAAGAAGGGACGCGTTGTCATGGCAAACATGTTTGAACAGGTGAAGCAGGCGATGCAGATGCGCAAGGAAGCCAAGCGCATCCAGGCGGAGATCGAGAAGATCACGAGCGAGTACAGCAATGGCGGCATCACGTGTGTGGTGCGCGGCGACTTCACGGTCGTGTCGATCAAGATCTCGCCGGAGGCGCTCAAGGAAGTGATCGCCGGGAAGCCGGAGCGGTTCGACACGATGCTGCTCAATGTGGTGAATGGCGCGCTCAAGCTCGTCAAGAAGCAGACGCAGGAGCACATGGCCAAGCTGATGCAGGGCGGGGGCGCGGGCGGCCTCGCCGGCATGCTGGGCGGCTGAGGAGAAGTCATTGGTCATTCGTCATTGGGAAAGCGGATACTTTGTCGTGAACTTAATCGACAAAGCTCACGATTAAGTTCACGACAAAGTGACACCGCTCCCCGATGACCAATGACTACTGACCAATGACTGGAGTTCCGTCATGTCCACCTCCGCCCTCGATTCGCTGATCCGCGCGCTGGCCCGCCTGCCCGGGCTGGGGCGGCGCTCGGCCGAGCGCGCTGCGCTGGCGCTGGTCCGACGGCCCGAACCGCTGCTGGACGATCTCGTCCTGGCGTTGCAGCAGGCGCGGCAGAATGTTCGCTGCTGCGACCGGTGCGGCGCCTTCACTACGGTGGACGCCAACCCTTGCGCGCTCTGCACGGATTCCGCCCGCGACAATGCGATTCTCTGCGTGGTGGAGGAACCGGGCGACATCCTGTCCATCGAGCGCTCCGGCGGATTTCGCGGACGCTACCACGCGCTCATGGGAAAGCTGTCGCCCGCGAAGCAGACCGGTCCCGCGGAACTGCGTCTGCAGGCGCTGTCGGCGCGCGTGGCCGAGGGGCAGGTCCGCGAAGTGCTGCTGGCGCTCGGCACCGACATGGAGGGCGACGCCACCGCCGGGTTCATCGCCGAGATGCTCCGTCCCCGCGGCGTGCGCGTGACGCGCCTGGCCTTCGGCCTCCCTGCCGACAGTGGCGTGGGATACTCCGATGCGCTGACGCTCAAGCGGGCCATCGGGGGGAGGATGGACATGTAGGGCAAGCGCGTTCCGTGACAGGAAGATTTCTTATTTTTTCAACCTAGTTGACACCACAGGTCAGGATGCAGTATGGTATCCAATTCTTTGTCCGACAAACGAAATCACGGGTCCATGATCATGACGACGAAGACGAGCATTCCCAAGAATCCTGGTGAAATCCGCCATTGGCTGCTGGTTGATGCGGCGCAGAAACCGCTTGGACGGCTGGCCGTCCAGGTGGCCAACAAACTGCGCGGCAAGGACCGGCCTGATTTTGACCCCAGCGTCGACATCGGCGACTTTGTCGTCGTGATCAACGCGGAAAAGGTCAAGCTGACCGGCCGCAAGGAAGAGCAGAAAAAATACCAGCGCTACAGCGGCTATCGCGGCGGCCTGCGTGAAATTTCTGTCACGACCATGCGCGAACGCCATCCGGACCGCATGATCAAGCTGGCCGTGTGGGGCATGCTTCCCAAGAATACCCTGAGCAAAAAGGTCATCACGCGGCTCAAGGTCTTCCGTGGCGCCGAGCACACGCACGCGTCGCAGAATCCGCAACCGATCGAACTGGCCTAGCATTTTTGGATTGAAGGAAGAAGGTACAACATGGCGACAGTGATTGCAGCAGCCACCGGACGGCGCAAAACGGCGATTGCCCGGGTGCGGCTGACGGCCGGCACCGGCAAGTGGACGGTGAACGAACGCGAAATTACTGCGTACTTCCCGAGCGAGGCGCTTCGCAACTACCTGTTGCAACCGCTTGTGATTACGAACCTGCGGGAAAAATTTGACATTGCCGTGACCGTTACGGGCGGCGGCCTCGCCGGCCAGACAGGCGCTGTGCGCCATGCGTTGTCGCGCGCGTTGACGCTGGCCGACAACACCTTGCGCGATCCGCTCAAGAAGGCCGGTTGCCTGACTCGCGATGCCCGCATGAAGGAACGCAAAAAGCCCGGCCAACCCGGTGCCCGCAAGCGCTTCCAATTCTCCAAACGTTAGGAATTCTCCGCCTTGGATACAAGGCAGTCGAATTCCTATCTGTGGTGACGACACACGGGCGCCGGACACCGGCGCCCGCTTTGTTTTGCCGGATGGACCGGCCCCAACAGCAGAAAACAGCAACTCGAAATCGGACACCGGCCTCGAATGCCGGACGCCATTACCACCCATGCCCCTACGACTGATCCGCAAACTCGCCTCCCGCATCCTTGGACGCTCATCCGTCCCGCAGCCGATGGAACGTAAATCCGCGGCTGACCGCACTCGTCGCGCCGAATCCGGCCGCGGCGCATCCCGTTCCGCCGGAGACCGCCCGCGTGGCGGGGATCGCAAGCCCGACCGCCGCGGAGCGCCTGCGCGCGCTCCCGCCGCCGGCCCGGCGCCTTCCCGTCCCATCTCTGGCGCGCCTGAAACCGGCGCCAGTCCAGCCGAAACGGGCGATCGTCCGGCGCCCCGTCGTGACAATCGCCGCGATGAAGGGCGCGGTGAACGTCGTCCCGATCGCCGCGATGCGCGCCGCGATGACCGCCGCGGTCCTCCGGGAAGAGGCCCACGGGATTCCGGGCGCATGGAACAGGGGCATACCCCGCAGAGCGAAACCCGCCCCGGCGGCCTCGTGGCCGACGAAGAAACCGTACGCCGCCACGCCGCGCATGCCGCCTGGCTGCCGGACTCCTTTCAGGTGCCGCCGGCGGAGGGGAAGACGCGTTTCCAGGATTTCAGCCTGCCGCCCGAAATCATGCACGCCATTGCGGATCTGGGATTCCAGTATTGCACGCCCATCCAGGCGCTCAGCCTCGCCTCTGCGCTCGACGGGAAGAACGTGGCCGGCCGGGCGCAGACCGGCACCGGCAAGACCGCCGCCTTCCTGATCGCCCTGCTCACGCGCTACCTGCGTCATCCCGCCGGACGTCCGGCCAAGGTCGCCACGCCGCGCGCGCTCGTCATCGCCCCGACCCGTGAACTGGTCATCCAGATCTGCCGCGACGCCGACAGCGTGGGCAAGTACTGCGGCCTCCGCTACCTCGCGGTCTATGGCGGCATGGATCACGACCGCCAGCGCCGGGAACTCACGGCGGGTCCCGTGGACCTGCTCGTAGCCACCCCCGGCCGTCTGCTCGACTACGTCCAAAGCCGGGTGATCGACCTCTCGCAGGTGGATACGCTGGTCATCGACGAGGCCGACCGCATGCTGGACATGGGGTTCATCCCCGATGTCCGCCGCATCGTCCGCAACCTGCCTCCGGCCGACCGCCGTTGCACCATGCTCTACAGCGCCACGCTCGACGACGAGGTCATGCGCCTGGCTTCGCAGTGGATGACCGCGCCCGTGCGGGTCGAAGTTGAATCGGAACATGTCGCCGTGGATACGATCACGCAGCAGGTGTTCGTGGTCGCCTCGCGCGAGAAATTCAACATCCTCTACAACTTGCTGCGCACCCACGCCGACCGCCGTGTGCTGATCTTCTGCAACCGCCGCGACAGCACCGAGTATGTCGCGGAAAAGCTCCGCCGCCACGGCATTGCCTGCGAAATGCTCTCCGGCGACGTGCAGCAGAACCGCCGCCTGCGCGCGCTCGAGGATTTCCGCTCCGGCAAGGTGCGCGTGGTGATTGCCACCGACGTCGCCGGCCGCGGCATCCACGTGGACGACATCGGCTTCGTGGTAAACTACGACTTCCCCTACGAGCCTGAAGACTACGTCCACCGCATCGGCCGCACCGGCCGGGCAGGCCACGCCGGCACCGCCATCTCCTTCGCAGACGAGAACGAGTCTTTCGCCATTCCCGCCATCGAGAAGTTCATCGGCGAGCCGCTCAAGTGCATGCAACCGGACGAAGAGATGCTGCGGCCGCCGCCGGACCACCGCCAAGGGCATCGCACCGAGAGCAGCGCGCGCCGCGCCGCGCCGGATGCGCCGCACCGGTCGATCGAGGAAACTCCGGCCGTTGTCAAACCCGTGGAACCTTTGGTCCCCGCCCCGCCGCGCACGCCGGAGGCGCCGCCAACGCCAGCCCCGCACGCGGGACATGCTCCGGAATGGCCCGAAACGGTGCCGGCTGCCGCGGAGAAGCGCGACGCCCCGAAACCGGAACCCGCTCCGCGCGTGCCGGCGCATCCGCCGCGCCCCGCCGTGACGCCGATCCTGCCGTCCACCCGGCGGAAGTCCGAAGAGTGGACGCCGGGACAAAGGTAGGCTCTGTGTCTGGAAGCAGCGTGGCCACGGGTTCGGAACCGCAGAATATCGAACAAGGAACTCCGAACGGCGAACGGTTCCGGAGATAGGACGAGGCGTCCGCGCCGAACTGTCGCAGTTGCCGCACACCGCAACTCACCACCTTCGACATTCGGAGTTCCTGGTTTAATATTCTGCGGTTCGCTCCGGCGGCATCCTGCGTATCGCGCAGAGGCGCAAAGGCGCAGAGGGGGAAGCCGGTTGTATCTCTGCGCCTTTACGTTCCGGTCGGCAACCTTCTGGAATTGGCCACAAAAGGCTTAAGCCACAAAACAAACTTCCTTTTGTGTTTTTGTGCTTCTTGTGGCCAACCCATTGACGTCGGACAATGTACGGAAGTATTCTTGCCCTTGGCCTCCGGCGCGTGATTGCGCACACAACGCCGGCGATCCTATCTGGAGGCCGATGCTTGTTCGGATTGCGATGAAACGGAAAATCATCTTTGGTGCACTGTGGGGCCTCGTGGGGCTTACGGTCTTTGGTCTAATGACCAGATACGACAACTCCGCTCGCTTTCCGTATACGAACTGGTTGGGCGAGACTGCCAGGACGGGGTACCTGTGGTTCTTTGCCGCAGGCCCAGCATCTCTCGTCATAGGGAAAAGGGGCTTTACCGTTGCGTCGGCATCCGCCGCCGTGTTGGTGGTCCTCACATATTGCATTCTTCTCGCGTACGAGATGATTATCCTGAGGCAGGATCACAACCTTTTCCCTGTCGAAGTTGTCATGATTGCCGGTTTGCTTTTGCCCTGCCTCCTGCCGGGTGCAGTGTGCGATGGCATTACAAAACTGATGAACAAAAAAGCCTAACAGTCTAACAGCCTTCAGCCTAATCCCCTTGTTAGGATCATTGTCGCCCGCACTATGCCTTTCTTCACCGACACCCACGTTCACTTCGACGGTTCGTCCGCGGCCACGGCGGCCTGCGTGCAACGGGCGTTGGCGGCGGGCGTCACGCGCCTGATGGCCGTGGGCGGCAGCACGGAACTGAATGCCTCCGCCCTCGCGGCCGCGCGCGCCTTTCCCGGTTCGGTGCGGCTGGCGCTGGGATGGGACCGGGATCAGGCGGGGAAGGGGTCAGCGTTCAGGGTTCAGGGTTCAGAATTGAACCACGAACCACGAATGAAGAACGAAGAACCGGCCTCAGCCTTCAGCCTTCAGCCTTCAGCCCTCAGCCTTCCCCCGGACCTCCCGCTCGCCGCCATCGGCGAAATCGGACTGGATTATCACTACCATCCGGACACAAAGGCTGCGCAGTGCGAATTGTTCGCTGCCATGCTGCGGCTCGCCGCGGCGCGGAACCTCCCGGCCATCATCCACACGCGCGAGGCGGATGACGACACGTTGCGCGTGCTGGCCGAAGCCGGTTCGCGCGCGCAGGCGGCGGCAGGACGCCTCGGCGTAGCGCATTGCTTCACCGGCGGGGCGGAATTCGCCCGCGCGCTGCTGGACCGCGGCCTCTATCTCAGTTTCAGCGGCATTCTCACGTTCCGCAATGCGGACATGCTGCGCGGCGTGGCGCGCCTGGTGCCTGCCGACCGGTTGCTGATCGAGACCGACTCGCCGTTCCTGGCGCCCGTGCCGAAACGCGGGCAGCGCAACGAGCCGGCCTTTGTCGTACACGTGGCGGAACTGCTGGCCACACTGCGCGGCGTGACGCTGGACGAGCTTGCCGACCAGACCAGCCGCAACGCCGAACGACTGTTCGGGGCGTGGGCGAAACCGTGAGCAGTGAACAGTAAGCAGTAACCACTGCGCACGGATTACCGCTCACGGGTCCCGTATCGCTACCGCGCCAGCGTCAGGATCGCCACGCCGGCCAGGATGGCGGCGAGCGCCATGCTCTTGCGCTTCAGGTTTCCTTCGCCAAAGAGCACGGCGCCCATGGCGAAAGCCACCACCACGCTGGAGCGGCGGATCAGCGACAGGACCGAAATGGCCACGCCGTGCTGGGCGAGGGCGTGGAAATAGCACCAATCCGACAGGATCAGCAGAATGCCGACCGCCGGGATGGTCCAGCGCCATTGAAACGACGTGCGGCTGAGTCCGGATTTCCGCTGTGCCGACAGCCCGGCGCCGAGCAGCACGACCAGCCAAACGGCGAACCAGAACTGCACGGAATTTGCCGGAATTCCGCGGATCTGGAGCAGATACTTGTCGTAAATCGCCGCCGCTGCGCCCAGCAGCGTGCCGATTGCCACCAGCAGAATGCCGTAATGGCGGCCGAAATGGATTCCCTCCGCCTTGCCGGCCAGCGAAAAGAGCACGTAGCCGGACACCACGGCGGCCATGCCGACGGCCTGTCCGGCGTTTGGCATTTCGTGGTAGAGGAGGATGCCGCCGAGCAGCGTCCAGAGCGGCGCCGAATTGCGGATTGGCGCTACGATCGAAAGCGGCAGGGCGCGCATGGCGTAGAAGACGCAGGTCCACATGCAGGCCGTGAGCAGGGCCTTGAGAAAGATCAGCGCGTGGCTGGCGGGCGAAAGCGCGAGCGCGTCGGAAAGGCGGCCGGTAGCCGCCAGCAGCAACGTGAAGAACAGCGCGCCGGAAAACGTGGAGAGAAACAGCACCGGCATCACGGCGTTGCGAGTGACGCTGTATTTGCGCGCCACGTCATAAAACGCCAGCAGCAGCGCCGAGGCCAGTATCAGCGGGACCCACATAGGTTAATCACGCCAGCGAGGAGAGGATGCGGCGGGAGTCGTCGAGGAAGATGCCTTGCAGGTTCATGTGCAACTTGTCCGGGTTGGTGGCGTACTCCATGCCGTCCGTTTCCGTGACGCGCCCTTCCTTGATCAGTTTATAGATTGCCTGATCGAAGGTCTGCATGCCGTCTTCGCCGCCGGTCTCGATGGCGGCGGAAAGCAGTTCGAGCTGGTCGCGCAGGAGGATCTTCTTCACCGTGGGCGTGTTGAAGAGAATCTCCACGGCCGGGATGACCACGCCGTCCACATCCGGAATCAGGCGCTGGCAGACGATGGCCTGCAGGTTGCTGGCCAGGGCCTGGCGTGACTGGTCGCGCTCGCTCTTGGGAAACTCGTCCAGCAGGCGGGGTATGGCCAGCGCCGAACTGGAGGCGTGCAGCGTGGTGAAGACCAGGTGGCCGGTTTCCGAGGCCACGAGGGCGGTGCGCATCGTCTCGGCATCGCGGATCTCGCCGATCAGGATGATGTCCGGATCCTGGCGCAGGACCTGCCGCAGCGCATCGCCGAAGGTGAGCGTATCCAGGCCGACCTCGCGTTGCGTGATGATGCTGCGGTCGTCGTCGAACGTGAATTCGATCGGATCCTCGACGGTGATGATGCGGCGTTCGTACTTGCGGTTGATGCCGCCAATCAGGGCGGCGAGGGTGCTGGACTTGCCCGAGCCGGTGGCGCCGGAGAGGATCACAATGCCGCGTGGCGCGTCGATGAGCGTGCCGAGCACTTCCGGCAGGTTCAGTTCCTCGATGGTCGGGATGCGCGCCTTCACGTGCCGCAGGGCGACGGACGGTTCGCCCTGACCGTAGAAAACGTTGACGCGAAAACGGCCGACACCCGGTTCATGATGCGAAAAATCCGCCTCGTGCGTTTCCGCCAGCATGGCGGCGGCGTGCGGCGGCACGATGTTCGCCACGATGGCGCGTATGGCTTCGGCGGAGTAGGGATCCTCGGAGGCGGGGCGCAGGATGCTGTTGATGCGAAGATAGGCTTTCTGCTGCGCTTTGATATGCACGTCGGATGCGCCCGTTTCCACGGCGAGCGCCAGAAGATCGCGGATGATGGACATGTGTACCTCCTACTACGCAGGCTGTTAGACTGTAGGCTGTTAGGCTGTAGGGGAGAATTATGCGCGACTTCACAAACCGTGGTGAATTTGCAGCGGCCTAACAGCCTACAGCCTACAGTCTAAACAACCTGCGTATTCGCTTTCCCTACCGCAGCCGCCGGAACAGCACCAGCCCCGCCCCCAGGAACGTGATGTTGGGGAGCCATGCGGCGATCCAGGGCGTCAGCAGAATTTGCTTGTTCGTGGCCAGCAGCATGCACCCGTTGCAGGCCATGTAAAAACCGAGAAACATGGCAATGGCCAGCAGCACGCCCTTGAAGACGCTCTGGCGTCCGGTGGCGACGCCGGCGGGGATGGCGAAGAGCGTGATCACGATGCAGGCCCACGGCATGGCGAGACGAGAATGGATGGCGTACAGTTTGAGCGGGTCCTCGGTTTGCGGGTGGGATTTCACGCGGGTGATCATGTCGCGCAACGACAGATAATCCCATTCCTTGCCCTCGATCACGAAATCGCGCGGTTTCTCGTTGAAATGGGGCATGGGGCGCACCGTGAGGTTCAGCAACGGGTTGGCGGGGGTGGCGACCTGGTTGCCATTTTGGTCAAAGTATCGATACTGGGGCGAATAGAGCCACCAGAGGCCGTCGAGGTACTCGGCACGCTGGCAGTCGATATCCACAATCTTCCTTCTGTCCGTCCGTTCGATTGTGATCCGCACCCCCTCCAGCGTGCGCGGATTGTCCAGGTTCATGCGGTTGATGCGCCAGATGCGCCGGGCGGCATAATTGTAGTAGTCGATGGATCGGATGTCGGCCGGGAGCGGGAGAAAATTACTGGCCTCGGCGCGGCGTGCAAACTCGCGCCCCTGCGGGGCATAGAACTCCTGATTGAGCGCGCACAGCATGGCGGCGACGGCCGCCACGATGAGCATGGGCGCGACCACGGTGGTGTAACTCAGGCCATTGGCGCGCATGGCGACAATTTCGCTGTGATGGCAGAAGCGCCACATCGTATAGAGCGCCGCCAGCATCAGGGAGGCCGGGAGCAGCCAGACCACGTAGGGGGACATATAATCGATCAGGTAGCGAACGACAAAACCGGCCGACGGGTGTGCTTCCGAGATTTTCTTGAAGGTGGAAAAGAGTGTGCTGAGGACGTAAAGTCCATAAAACGTGCAGAAGCAGTAGGCAAATGGCTGTAGAAACTCGCGAAGCACGTATTTCTGGAGGATTTTCATGGTCAGAGAGCAGAGGGCGGAGATCAAAGGGCAGAGGTCAGAGAAAAATTACTGACCGCTGACTTCTGACCTCTGGTCTCTGCTGATGCGCCAGCGTTTGCGTCTTGCAAACGAACCCAGTGTCCGCAAGTACCCCCGCTTTTGTCAATGGAAAGAAACGAAATTGCGCAAAGCGCAATTTCGTGATGTTGGGTTTTGGCGGGTAATGAGGATATACTATGGACATGGAGCAGACGGATACAGAACGGCTGTTGAAGCATTTCGTCGAGGAAGACGCGGTTCTGCGGGCCTATGTCTACGCCTCCACCCGGAGTTATTCGGATGCGGACGATGTATTGCAGGATGTCTGGCGGACGTTGGCGGTCAAATGGAGCCAGTACGATGACAGTCGGCCGTTCCGCAATTGGGCCATGGGCGTGGCGCGGATTCAGGTACGGAAATGGCGGCAGGAGAAAGGGCGCAGCCGCGAAATTCCGTCGAGCGATGTCTTGGATCTTCTGGCGGCTACCGCGGAAGAACATGCGGATGAAATCGATGTGCGCTTGTCATTCTTGGGAGCATGTCTTGGCGGATTGACGGTGTCCTGTCGCAACATCATGGAGATGAAGTACCTGAGTGGATTGCAGATCGCTGAGATTGCCGCCCGGATGGGAAGAAATGTGGCAGCGATCGAGATGACTCTGGTACGGGCAAGACGCGCGCTACGGGAATGTATCGATCGGCGGATGCGAGAAGAGTTCGGCCAATGAAAACGTCCGACAACAATCTGATTGAAAAGTATCTCGTCGGCACCGCCACGCCGGAAGAATTTGCGGCATTGGAGAGCCGCTTGCGCTCCAGTCCGGCGGCGCGCCTGGAACTCCTGCAGGAATCCGGTTTGGAATGTCAACTGCGGTTGCTGTTGAAAACTGCGCCGGTCGTGTATCCGGAGTCGGACGACGCGGTGATGGTCGATGTTACGGAGGATGCGTTGCCGCAGTCTTGCACGATAATCCACCGGTGGCGGCCAGCTTGGCTTTGGATTCCCGTGGCTGCTGCGGCTGCGGCGCTGCTGGTGGCGCTGGCGCTGCCGTTGCTTCCGGTGCGCCACCAAATCCGGATTGCCGGCAGCGGTGTGGCAGGTCCGAAACGCGCTTCCATGGCGGTAGGTTGCGCGACGCAGCAAGTGGAGGAGACAATCCGAGAATCGGCGGACACGGCGGTTCCTTCCGCGCTTGCGGCTTTGCCGTCGCCACCTGCCGACGGTGGGGTTTCCGCTCCGGTTGTGACGGCAGTTGCGGCGCCAGGGCCGGGTTTCGAGCATCGTGTGGCCGAAAGGACGCCGGACGATTCTTTCGGCAATCCGTCCGCAGTCGTTCCGGTCGCTGTGCCGTGGTTTCCCGCGAATCTTGTGGGGGGGGCAAGGCCCGAAAACATCGTAGCTCTGGCGCGCCTAGTAGGCTTCAGCCCGGA
>Ga0073936_10002217_pt1 | contig 29143 bp, 30 predicted proteins | sample AliMusrvi5mmetaG_FD_87041 | JGI IMG/M metagenome (GOLD analysis project Ga0073936, IMG submission 87041) | Freshwater lake bacterial and archeal communities from Alinen Mustajarvi, Finland, to study Microbial Dark Matter (Phase II) - Alinen... | ecosystem: Environmental > Aquatic > Freshwater >...
CACCCCGCTGGACTGTGAATTGGAGATCCGAGGCCGGGTGAAGGAGATCAAGGGAAGGCGGGTGGTCATCGAAGCCACCGTGTCCGCCCAGGGCAAGATCACCGCTCGCGGTGAGGTGGTGGCAGTGCAGATGCCGGACACCTTCTTAAAAAATGCCTGATGAGCCCAGGGGCCATGGTGAGCAGAGACCTGTGAAAGCGGCTTCGACCCTCCTGGTCTTGGTGGGGGCCGGCTTGGCCCTGGCTCCGTTCACGCCTGCGGCTGCAGCCCTGGTGGGGGGTGCGCTACTGGCCTTGAGTCTGGGCAACCCCTTACAGAGCTTGACCCGCACCTGGACACACCGCCTGCTTCCCATGGCGGTGGTGGGACTGGGCGCAGACATGAATCTGCGCGCCGTGGCCAAGGCAGGCTTGCATGGTCTGGGTTACACGGCCTTCAGCATCGCACTGGTCCTTGCCCTCGGCTGGTGGTTGGCCCGTCTCCTGAAAGTCGAACGGGATGCAGGATTGCTGATCTCCGTGGGCACGGCCATCTGCGGTGGGAGCGCCATTGCAGCCGTGGCACCCGTACTCCGCGCTAGGGAACACGAGATATCCGTAGCGCTTGCGACGGTGTTCCTGCTCAACGCCGTCGCCCTCGTGATCTTCCCTCCCATCGGCCATGCTGCGGGATTGAGCCAGGAGGCTTTCGGGCTCTGGTCGGCGCTGGCGATCCACGACACCAGCTCCGTCGTTGGAGCCGGTCTCGCCTATGGCCCCCGGGCTCTGGAAGTGGCCACCACCGTCAAGTTGGCCCGGGCCCTGTGGATCGTGCCGCTGACGCTGGGAATCGGCTGGGTGGTGGCTCGTCGCAGCGAGGCCTCGCCAGACCTGCCGCCGGTTAAGAAGCCCTGGTTCATCGCCGGCTTCCTGGTGGTGGCGGCCTTGGTGACCTTCGTTCCAGGGCTGCACCAGCCCGGGCACTACGTCGCCGTGGCTGCTCGCCGTGTGCTGGTCTTGACCCTCTTCCTCATCGGCGCGGGGCTCAGTCGAGAGGCGCTGCGAAGCGTCGGCTTCCGCCCTTTTATGCAGGGACTGGTGCTCTGGCTGATCGTGGGGGCTGCTGGATTGGCCGCAGTCAAAATGGAGCTGATCGCGATCCAATGACCCCCAAGCTCACAATGGAAGCTGTACCTCACCCGAAGAAATGGAGCCCTGATGTCTGCAACTGAACGCTTTGACAAGGCCGCGCCCACCTGGGACCTCGTGGACCGCAGGGTCCTCCTCGCCCGTGGCGTCACAGAGGCCATCATTGCGAGAGCCTCCCTCTCCAACGACCAGGAGGTTTTGGATTTCGGCTGCGGCACGGGCCTGGTCACCTTGGCGCTGGGGCCCGTGGTGGGCTCCATCACGGGGGCGGATACCTCGACTGGTATGCTGGAAACCATAGCTGAAAAGGCGCGGAGCCAAGGTATCGCAGTGCCGTTGAGGCACCTGGGTGCCGATGGGAGCGCCGACTTGGGTGGGCCCTATGACCTCATCGTCAGCAGCATGACCCTGCACCATGTGGCCGATGTGCCGGCCCTGTTTCGGCGCTTCGCGCAGCACCTCCGGCCCGGTGGACGGGTGGCTCTGGCTGATCTGGATGCGGAGGACGGCACCTTCCATGAAGATGCCACCGGCGTCCATCACAACGGGTTTTCGCGGGATCAGGTCAAGGATTGGCTGGAGGTCGCTGGCTTCGCCAAAATCGAGGTGGAGACGGCGACGACAACTTCCAAGGAGGCCAAGGTCTATTCCGTTTTTCTCGCGACAGCAACACTTAGCTGAGCGGGAGGAAGTGGAGAGATGGCAGATTGGCCATCACTCCACTTTTTTAAGACTGCCAGCAGACGCCTATTTGAGCTCGAAGTGGGCCCTTCGATTGCGGCTCCAGCAGGCCTCGTTGCCTTCGGTGCAGAGTGGCTTCTCCTTGCCATAGCTCAGGAGGGTGAATCTTCGTTCCGGTGTACCAAGGGCCACCAGAAACCGCATGGTGGTGCTGGCCCTCAGATTGCCTAGCGCGAGGTTGTATTCATTGGTGCCTCGCTCATCGCAATGACCCTGGATCTCGACGTTCGCTGTCGGATAAGCCTTCATGAACTCGGAGATCTTCTGCAACTGCCCCTTGTCTTCAGCCTTGATCTCGGATTTGTCGTAATCAAAGTGGATGTCCTTGAGCGCCTCTGCGGCAGACCGACGGAGAGCTTGCTGTTGACTTAGCTCAAGCGCCTTGGCCTGCTCGGCGCGTTGCCTTGCCTCGAGTTCCTCCTGTTGCCTTCTGGCTGTTTCGGCAGCAAGCCGGTCTGCGGCTGCCTTGGCATCGATCTCCTTCTGGGGTTGGCTTTGCTGCAGCGGTGGGGAGGGAGGCTGCTGAACAGCTTCCGGCTTTTTGCATGCAGAGCTGACCCCAAGCAGGATGAATCCTGCCGCCAGGGCGACAGAGGTTGGCAAGGAGCGGGTCATAGGACCTCCGAATAAAAGTGCCGTCAGTGGCTCTGGCACCATTGAAGCGTTCCGGCCTGAGCCATGAATTCAAGGGGCCTTGTAAATCGGCCCAGCAAATCGCTAACCATGAGTTGTGAGTTTCCAGAAATGGAACGAGTGAAGGCAATCCAACGCCCATCCGGGGACCATGATGGCCATAACGAACGGCCACCTCCCCTGGTGACTTGCGCATGGGAGCCCGTCTTCAGATCAAACACATAGACGTCAGATCGCGCTCCTGACTGGCTTATATAAGCGATGCGCATGCCATCAGGGCTCCACAAGGGCGTGGAACTGGGGGTTGGCGAAGAGGTAACTCGTTGTTGGGAGGTACCGTCAGCTTGCATCACGTAGATTTGGGAGGTGCCTTCCCGGTCTGAGGTGAAGGCAAGCCGTGTCCCGGTCGGGTCCCAGGACGGCTCTGTGTTGAGCCGTCCAGTGGTGGTGAGCTGATCGACGCGATTCCGATCCAGGTCAAGCAGCATTACATCGCATCGACCATGCTGGGTGCTCATGACGAATGCCAACTTGTTCCCAATCGGGGACCAGGCAGGAGAGAGCAATATCCCGGGATTTTCTGCCCCGGTTGGGAACAACTTCACCTGAGGCCCACTAGGTTGGCGCTGCCCCCAGATCTCCGGCGGGCCCCCTTTATAGGTGATGTACGCCAATCTCCCATCTCGAGCGAGGGTTGGTGAGGTCGAAAGGCTTTGGTGGTGGGTGAGCTGGGTCAACTCCTTGCCATCTAAGCCCACTTTGAAGATCTCCTTTACACCCTTCCTGGTCTCCTGCTCGAACACGAGCTGACTTTCTGCTGCACCCCGCACTCCAGTGGCTTTTTCAGTGAAGTCATCTGCAATGCGGTGGGCCATTCTGCGGATCAAGGCCGGAGATCCTTTGTAGAATCGTTGATACAGCTCCTTATGTGTTCGCGGATCCTGGACACGGACCAGAATCATGAAGGGATTCATCAGTCCCCGGACTAACTGAGTAGCCAGAACTAAGTCGCTCTCGATCGGAATTTCCGTGTTCACTTTTTGCTGAGTGATTTTAAACGGCCCCGTCGTAGCAAGGTCATTCTGGAGGATTCTCCAAAAATTTTGGGCAAGGGAACCAGCCATTCCGGATTGAGTTGTCATGGGAATCGTGATCCATGACCTTTTCTTTGGTAACTCTGGCGGTGCTTGGTCCTGTGCCTGCACGACAACAGGCACCAGCGCCATCAAAGCCGCGAGTAGGATGCTGTGTCGAGATCTTGCTCTGGAAGGACTCTTTGGCAACGAAGCCAAGGCCTTCGATATCTGAGTGTCGAGTTCGGCGCAGGTCATCGATTCCGCCATTCCCACAGGACATTTGCAATCGCCCACCTGTTGTTGTGAACAGCAAGGTGGATGAATGCCGTCCACGGTCCTAGGTCCACGCGGGCACTTCCGCTATGCCCTAGGACATCCAATACCCAGACACTTGCTTCAGAAAGGTGCTCGTGGACGACCGTTCCCAGCAATGACTGAGGCCCTGTGATCTGCCTGAGAGCAGAAGGACCTCCTTGCGGTTCGACCCCTAGGATGTGTTTCGCAAGGTGAGGGTGGAGGCAGGCGAACATGCCCTCCACATCTCCATCGATCCAAGCTGTGGCCCAGAGCTTGACCACCGACAGAATGCCGCTCGAATGCGGAGCCAGCCTGATCGAAACTTCGGCCGGAATGGATGGCAGGCCTTCAGGCGCCTCACCGGCACTCAGGCTGCCAACGACCAACAATGACGTTTTCAACATACCCCGTGGCACGGTGACCTCCGGTTTCACAGATAGCACTCTGGGACTCAAATGAGTTCGATTTCTATTTGGTTCCCACGAAGTTCGACCTGGGGGAAAACCGGTCCGGAACCCATCGTTCGAGGCGAAAGGGATGTCGATGGAGACAGCCGAGGGACTGGGAGGTCCTCCAGGCTCGTTGGACATCCCGAGGCCAAGGGAGGCACGGCCTTGATTTTTTGGCACATGAATAAGTATTAATAAAAACAACAATAACAGACGAATTAGGAAAATACGACATCGATTCTTTGGATTGATTTTTGAGGAAAATTCCTGAAAAAGCATAAAAGCATCTTGACATGAACGAAATCTGGATAATCATTTGGTTATGGAGTTGTCTATGACTCATAACCTCACCGACCCGATGATCGAAGAAGTAAGCGGGCTCTTCAGTGCCCTCGGTGATATCTCCCGGTTGAAGGTGCTCCGGACCCTACTCAATGCCAGTGAGCCCTTAAGCCAGGGTGCCGTGGCAAAGAAGGCGGGACTCAACCAAGCCAATGCTTCGAAGCATCTCTCCTGCTTGGTGCGGTCCGGTCTGGTGAAGCGGGATCCTGACGGCAACACCGTCTATTACTCCCTCGTCCAGCCACTGGTGTCCAACCTCTGCGACCTGGTCTGTGGGCATGTGAGTTCTCGAGCCAAATCGACTTACCAAGCCCTTCGTTGACTGACGTTCGTTTCTGACTGGAGTGAATCTCTATGAGAATTAATAGAAGGTACTTGCTGGCTTCTTTGATCGTGGCTGGAACAAGCCTCTCGGCCCAGGAACCACTATCCGTGGTTGCGGCGATTCGGAAGGCATGGACCGATCAGGCCGGCCTCAAGGCTGGCCAGGCCATGGTTGATAGCCGCCGGGCTGAGGCCGATGGCTACAGAGATCTCAGGCTGCCAACCCTCACCCTCAATGTCCAAGGCGTGCAGACGAACGAACCCATGATGGCGTTCGGCATCAAGCTGAATCAGGCTCGAATCGGGGCGATGGACTTTAACCCTGCGAGCTTGAATCACCCCGATGCCATTGGTGCCTATGGTGGCTCCGCTGTGATCCAGCAGGCCCTATATACCGGAGGCCGCATTAGCTCTGCCAAGCGGGCAGGCGAATACATGGCCCAAGCTGAATTGGCCAGCCAGGAAAGACGGAAGCAGGAGACCGCTCAGATGGTGGTGGAAGCCTACTTCGGCACCCAGGTGGCTGAGCAGGCCCTGAAGTGGGTGAATGACACCCGCTTGTGGATTCAGGGTATGGAGGATTTCGTCGGGGCCCGTGTGAATCAGGGCCTCATGCTTGAATCGGAGCTGCAGCGTCTCAAGGCCTACCATGCCCAGGCCGATGCCCAGAAGGCTGAGGTCCTCAAGCAGGTTCACTCTGCGCGCTCGGGGTTGGGGTTGCTAACCGGATCTGGTCCTGTGGAAGGTCCGCTGGCCACTTCGTTGGAACCCATCACAACCGCACCATTACCAACCACCGCTTACCGCGGGGACCTGATTGCTGCTGATCTGCAAGCCAAGGCCGCTGGGGAAGGCGCCAAGGCCGCCAGGGGCAACACTCTCCCTGAGGTTGGACTGGAGCTTGGGGCCGGAACCCTGCACCATTCCTGGTCGGAAAAGGGCAATTGGACCTGGGCTGCGGTAGGCGTGAAGTGGAAGGTCTTTTCCGCTCCAGATGTGGCCAAGGCCAAGGCGGCGCGGGCCCAGGAACGGGCGGCAATCGAGATGCGTAACTTCAAGCAGCAACAGGCTGAGCACGAAGTCAGGGTTGCCAAAGAAGCAGTTATTGCCGCGGGCGCGAAATATTCTGCTGCCAAGGAGGCCCTAGCGGCGGCTGAGGAGTCCAAACGGCTACGTGAGGCTCGACACAAGGAGGGACTCGCACCTCTCATCGATGTACTGGATGCCGAAGCCGCCATCCAAGGAGCTCACACCCTCATTCTCCAAAGTTTGTTCGAACTTCGCGTCAATCGCGCCGGCCTTGATCTGGCTACCGGAAACCCCATTGAAGGAGTGAATCCATGAAGACCGCCATTTTCTCCCTGGCTCTGGCCGGAACGCTCTTCGGAACCTTGGCCTGTGGCCATAAAGAGGATCATTCCGAGGCGAAAGAACTTCCCAAGGTTGCCGTCACCCTGGTGGCCCAGGGCTCACCAGATGGTGGTGCCTGGGTCGCCGCCACCTTGCAATCAACTCGCACCGCGATGATGTCGACCCGCATGGCCGCCCAGGTGCGGCGTGTCCTGGTCCAGGAAGGCCAGCGGGTGGCCGCAGGTAGCCTTCTCCTCTCTCTGGGGGACGAGGATCTGCAGGGTCAACTCAAGGCTGCGGAGACCGGCCTTGCAACGATCCAGGCCCATCATCGCCGCATCCAAGCCCTCCAGGCTCTGAAGGCCAGCACCATTTCAGAATTGGAGCAGGTCCAGGCCCAGGTGGCCCAGGCCCAGGCTGGGGTGGATGCATTGAAAGCCAACATTGCATACACTCAGATTCGGGCACCGTTTTCGGGCGTCGTGCAGTCGCGAAAGGTGAACGAAGGTGACTTCGTTGGGCCTGGAATGCCTCTTCTTGAACTGGTGGGAGACGGTGAGCAGGAATTGGTTGCGACCTTGTCTGAGCAGGAATCCAAGGGCTTGAAAGCCGGCGCCAAGGTGAAGTTCGAATCTGAAGGTGTGCAAGGCGAAGCTCAGATCACGGGAATGGCGCCCGGGGGAGACCCATACAGCCACAAGGGAACCCTGCGAGCAAAGGTCATCAAGCCGAAGGGACTCAGACAGGGCTCCTTTGCACGAATCATGGTTGCAGGCGAGGCCGTTGAAGGCCTTTCGGTGCCCCGCAGTGCACTGGTCCAGCGGGGTGAACTCACGGGCGTGTTTATTGCCAAGGATGATCGAGCAGAACTTCGCTGGATCTCCCTGGGTGAAGGGGCAGGCAGCTACCTTCCTGTACGTTCCGGGCTGAAATCCGGCGAAAGGATCATCGATACCCCCGGGGCTCTGCAAGATGGTCAGCCCATTGACCTGTCTCGTGGGGTGAGCCATGGCAAGTGAGCCCAAACTGGGATTGGCAGGTAAGCTCGCCAAGAGCTTTCTGCGTAGCAAGCTGACACCCCTGATCGTCCTAGCATCCTTGATGCTGGGCATCCTCGCAGTGGTGATTACGCCCCGCGAGGAAGAGCCCCAGATCATCGTGCCGATGGTGGACCTTTACATTCCCTATCCCGGTGCAAGTCCGAAGGAGATCGAGAGCCAGGTCACGGCACCGATGGAACGCCGCCTCTGGGGCATTTCCGGGGTCGAATACCTCTACAGCATGAGTCGTCCTGGCATGGCACTCATTACCGTGCGTTTCAAGGTAAACGAGCCTCAGGAACCCAGCCTGGTCAAGATCTACCAGGAATTGGCGGCCAACCCCCAGATGCTTCCACCAGGGGCCATGAAGCCGATTATCAAGCTTCAGACCATCGATGACGTACCGTTCATGGTGCTGACCCTTCATGGCGAAGGGGAAGCCCCAGGCCAGCTCCGAACGATGGCAGAGGTGATGGCGCGTGAGTTGTCAGATGTACCCAGCACGGCCCAGGTCAAGGTCACTGGAGGCGCCCGCAGGATGGTGCGCATCGAACCCGATCCGGACCGCTTGCGATCCCTCAACTTTACCGTGGCTGAACTCCAGCCAGCCTTGCAGGCGGCAGAAGCCCAACTGCCTGCGGGTGCCCTCATCGATCATGGAAAGCGGACAGAACTCGAAGCTACCGGGTATATCCTGCAGGCCTCGGAGCTGAAGCGACTCGTGGTGGGGGTTCGGAATCAGAAACCCATCTACCTTGCGGATGTGGCTCGTGTCATCGATGCACCAGAGTCGGAACCGCCGATCGTGCTCTTTGCCGGCGCAGGCGAGGCCGGCTTCGAACCTGCCGTCAGCATCACGCTCTCCAAGCGGGCTGGCACCAATGCAACCGCGCTGGCTGAACAGGTGCTCAGGAAGGTGGAGGCCCTTCGAGGCAACCTGATTCCCCGGGGCCTGAAGGTCACGGTCACTCGCAACTATGGTGAGACCGCAGGCGACAAATCCAATGAGCTGATCGAGCATCTACTGATCGCGACACTCAGCGTCATCGCCCTGATCTTCCTGGCGATGGGATGGCGCAGCGCGGTGGTGGTTGGCGTGGCCGTTCCCGTCACCTTGGCCCTTACCCTTCTGATCACCTACCTCTTTGGCTACACCCTGAACCGCGTCACGCTGTTCGCTTTGATCTTCTCCATTGGCATCCTGGTTGACGATGCCATCGTGGTGGTCGAGAACATCCACCGCCACATGCATCTGCCCGGGCCCCGGAAGAGCTTCGCCACGGTGGTGGTGGAGGCCGTTGACGAGGTGGGCAATCCCACCATCCTCGCCACATTTGCCGTGATCGCTGCCATTTTGCCCATGGCCTTCGTGCGCGGTCTCATGGGCCCCTACATGCGTCCCATTCCGGTGGGCGCCAGCGTGGCCATGATTTTCAGCCTGGTTATCGCCTTCGTCATCAGCCCTTGGGCGAGCCTCATCCTGTTTAGGAAGGAAGCGCACCTGCCGGAAACCGATGAGTCGGGTCTCCATCCGGGAACACCAGAGACTGCCTCTCCTGAGCCAGTCCACGACTGGCAGGATAAAAACCCTGAAGTGGCTCCGGATACGAAACTTTCTGCGCTCTACCGCAAGATCATCCGGGCCTTGCTTTTCAATCCAACGGTCCGCTGGGGATTCTTCGGAGGAGTTGTGGTGCTCCTCCTAGGTGCCATGTCTCTCGTGGGCCTGGGGGTGGTAAAGGTCAAGATGCTGCCCTTCGACAACAAGTCGGAGTTCATGGTTCAGATGGACCTACCCGTAGGCACTCCTAAGGAGGACGCCGTTGCCGTGGGTCAGGACATCGCCCGCCGCTTGTTGAAGGAGCCTACGGTCAAGGATGTCCAGGTCTATGCCGGTGAGCCCGCACCCTTCACCTTCGTGGGCATGGTTCGGCACAGCTTCCTTAGGCAAGAGGCCGAGATGGTGGACATCCAGGTCAACCTGGTGTCCAAGCATGATCGCAAGGAGCAAAGCCACGAGATCGTGGTCCGCCTCCGCCCCGAATTGGAGAAGATTTCAAAGCCTGCCGGGGCCCGGATGAAGCTGGTGGAAATTCCGCCCGGCCCCCCGGTCATGGACACCATCGTGGCTGAGGTCTATGGTCCCACCGAGGCCGAACGGACGCGCCTCGCGACCGAGGTTCTCAAGGCGTTCAAGACCGTGGACGGCATCGTAGACGTGGACTCGACCCTCAACCCGACCAGCCCCAAGATCAGCCTCGTGCTGGACCGGGAAAAGGCGGCCCTTCATGGTGTGGCCCCCGCGCACGTGATCCAGACCCTCTACATGGCGGGCTATGGCCATACGGCAGGGGCCTTCCATGTGCTCAGAGGCTCCAGCCAGGTGCCTGTGGTGGTGCAACTAGCCCCCGAAAAACGGCAACGACTTGACCAGATTCTCCAACTTACCGTTCCAGGTGCCAGGGGCATGGTGCCCGTGCGGGAACTCGTGACGGTGAAAGAGGGATTTGAAGAAGCAGTCATCATGCATAAGAACCTCATGCCAGTGACCTACGTCTTCTCCGACCTGGCCGGCGCCATTGAAAGCCCTGTATATGCTTTGGCAGCCCTGAACAAGAAGATCGATGCCATGAAGGGAACCGGGGGAGGCACCGTACCGCGCCTGGGTTTGGCACATCCTGAGGATACGGAATCCCTGGCTATCAAGTGGGATGGAGAGTGGCACATCACCCTCGAAGTTTTCCGGGACCTCGGGATGGCCTTCGCGGCTGTCCTTGTGCTCATCTTCGTACTGGTGGTGGGCTGGTTCGAAAGCTTCGAGATTCCCTGGGTCATCCTCGTGCCGATTCCCCTTTCTCTCATTGGCATCATTCCGGCTCATGGATTACTTGGAGCCTTCTTCACGGCCACCAGCATGATCGGGTTCATCGCTGGAGCGGGCATTATTGTCCGCAACAGCATCATCCTGGTGGACTTCATTGAGCTGAAGCTTCGAGAAGGCATGCCCCTGGCCCTGGCTGTGGAAGAGGCGGGTGTCGTGCGGTTCAGGCCAATCCTGCTCACCGCGGCAGCCGTAATCGTAGGCTCGCTGGTCATGCTGGCTGATCCCATATTCCAGGGACTTGCCATCAGCTTGATGGCCGGATCGGTTGCGGCAACCTTACTTTCCGTGCCTTCCATTCCGGTTCTTTATTATCTCGTCGCTCGTCGTGGTCGCGCTGCTGACCTCCAGCGCGAGGCTTCCAATCATGCCGTTGAAGAATAGGAGGCATCAATGAACATCGATCGAATTGTCCACATCGTAGCGGGCTCCCTTATCCTGGTGAGCCTCATCCTTTCCGAGATTCACAGCTCCTACTGGGTCTGGTTCACCATTTTCGTGGGTCTGAACCTCCTCCAGAGTGGTATCACCAACTGGTGCCTGATGTCGACCATTCTCCGCAAACTGGGTGTTCCTGAGGGACCCGGGGTCGGGTGCTCCCGATGAAGGCCGCTGCCATTCGTATTGCACTCGGTCTTATCGCGGGCGGGGCCCTTGGCTACGGGTGGCACCGACTCGTTGGCTGCAGCACAGGTTCCTGTCCCCTTACAGCAACTCCAATCCGCGGCATCAGCTATGGCGCATTCATGGGCCTGATCTGGGCCATTGGAAGGTAGAACGTGAATGGATTTATATCAAAGCACGATGCCCGCACACTCCTAGACCAGGGGGCCTTGGTGGTGGATGTCCGATCCCAGGAGGAATACTCCGCTGGTCACGCCCCGGGTAGTTTGCATCTACCGCTCCACCTTATCCCAGTCCTGGCCGCTGAAAAATTGCCCAAAGACCGTCCCCTGCTTCTCTGTTGTGCCAGCGGTGCCCGTAGCGCGATGGCGATGGAGTATCTAAGGCCCCTCGGGTATGCCGCGCACAACCTCGGTGCTTGGATGGCCCATCCAGAATTTTCATGATTGAAGGAGTTCGTATGTCCCAGGTCATTCATCTCACGTCCGGCGCGTTCCCGAAGGCCATGGCCCAGAGCGCGCCGCTCCTTATCGATTTCTGGGCGCCCTGGTGCGGTCCTTGCCGAATGCAGGGGCCCATCCTTGATGAGGTCGCCAAGGGGGTGGACGGGAAGGCCATTGTGGCGAAGGTCAACGTGGATGAAGAACCAGGGCTTGCGTCCCAGTTTGGCGTGCGAAACATTCCGACACTCATGGTCATCAAGGAAGGACAGGTCATGGACCGGATGGTCGGAGTCCAGTCGGTCCATGTCCTACTGGATGCGCTCGCAAAGGCTGGTGCCTGATGTTGGAGAATTGGATCTATCTGATTCCCATTGCGGCAATAGGCTACCTCCTCTGGAGTCGCCGGTCCGCATCAGCGGCTGATGTGAAAGCCGCACTGGCCCGTGGAGCGCAGATCGTGGACGTGCGTTCCAAGGCTGAATACAAGGCAGCGGCCCATCCTAAGTCGATCAATATCCCTTTGGATGAACTCGAAAAGCAGATCAAAAAGCTGGATCCATCCAAGCCGGTGCTTGTCTGCTGTGCCTCAGGGGTCCGCAGTGGTTCTGCCGTATCCGTTCTGAAACAAAAGGGCTTCAAGGAGGTCTATAACATTGGCACTTGGCAACGCATCCGGTCGCTCTTGGGCTGAAGCTACGGAAACCCCAGGACGGGTGTCATGGCGGCATCCCACTTCTGGAATCACCACAGAAGAGAGGGCCGCTTTGGTGGCTTGAGAGTTGCTGCGCCCCGCTTCAGTGGTGGCTCTTCCGAATGATCCTGATCATTTTGAGGTTGATCACGATGAACCGGATCACCTGCCAGAGAATGTTGGTCCGTAGGGACTTGGTGAAATCTGTGGGTTTGGTGGCGAACACGCCTTGGGCCTTGCGGCCTTGGTCGAAGGGAGTGGCTTTGGTCGGCATGATTCACTCCGGAATGAAAGACCAGAAGGGCAGCATCTTCGCTTTGTAGAGAAACAGATGGTGGAGCAGGATTTTGATCCAGTGTCCGGCCAGTCCGATTTCTCCAAAGGTGTGGTTCAGGTCCCGCCCGAATTCCGGGTAGCGCTCATAGTCTGGAACGATGGGGAAGACCGTGATGGACGCTGCCGTTCCACGGAACGGATTCGACCCTGCCGATGCGACGCAGGCAGCCCCGATTTCCGCCATGGATGCCGTGCTCATGGGCGTATCAGAACCATAGATCATGCCGTAAATGCTACGTGCCACCGCCCTACCAATCATGGCACTGGGCATTCCGGTGCGCGGGGGGGCCGGGGTGATGACCGTGCCATTGGGGCTCTGGCGGGGTTGCGACACAGGATGCGGTGGAGCGAAGGCGATTCCTGCTGCGAAGATGTTCTTATACGCCGGCGACTGGTAAGTGCGCGGCCAATCAGAAGCCATCCAATCTTCGAAGGGTTTGGCTTGATAGTCAGCGTCGACCCTCATGAAGCCCGAGGGCGCGAACAGGCGTTCTGAGATGTCCTGGCCCTGGCGATCCAGCGCCTTCAACCCGACACCTTTGAATGGGGGCAAGAGCATGGCCAGATCAAAGCGCTCCTCACCTTCTTCGCCATTGAGAAATTCGAGGTAGGCGCAGCCCGGTTCCAGCCTCTTTACATGCGCCTGGGTCACCCAGCGGAGTCCACGCTCGGCCATGAGGGATTCGGTGAAGATGTTGCTCGGCGTGACGAAGCCTCCTCGGCGGATGTGGATGCCACCCATGCCGAAATCACCCAGCTCGAACTCATTGGTCAGGTAGGTGATGTCAGCCAGATCCCGGACGCCTCTCGCTCGCAGTTCGAACTCGAGGTTCACGATGTACTCGAAGGCGGCGCCCTGGCAGGTGCAGGTGCCGTGCCCCGTGCCCACGAGGAAGCGCTGGCGCTCGCCCTTCTTCATCCGCGCGACAGCCTCATCCAGGGCCAAGGAGGCTTCCAGGGCGTGGGGAGCCGTGCACACCGAAAGACTGTGCCCCTTCGGTCCCAGCCCGGGCGTGGCTTCGAAGGCCAGCTTGGGGCCGGTTGCATTGATCAGGTAGTCATAGGGGACCTTGAGCAGCTCCCCCATGCGCCCTTCCTCGGTGGACTCGGCTTCCACAAACGGGGTGGCATCTTCACCTTCCCCCTCTGGGTGGAGGGTGGTGGCCTTAGCCTGATAGAAGGTGATGCCCTTGCGTGCGTAGACGGGCTTGAGTGGGAACATGACCTGACTGGGCTTCAGTAGACCCACCCCAACCCAGATGTTGGAGGGGATCCAGTTGTAGTCAGGGCGAGGGGAGATGACGGTGATCTCGGCCTCCTTGCCCAGCCACTTCTTGAGGAAGGCCGCGGCAGTGTGGCCGGCTACACCAGCACCGAGTACGAGTACGCGGGGTCGAGACATGAAGCCTCCGGTAGGTTGGGGATGGGTATTTGAAAACAAGTATATGACTAATTGGTTAAAAAATAATTATAAATTCAATCATTTTTTGGCAGGTGGACCCGCCCGATCAATCTCCGGGGGAAGGCAACCAATCCTTGGCACGGGCAGAACTTTTACCCTTGGATCAGAGGCGGTAAGAGTTCTCAGTGCAATCTGCTACTGGCTGATAATCAGATCGGGCGAGGCGGACCCGGAGCCCGAATGCAAGTTATGTTGGACCATTCCAGAGTTCCACGAGGAGCCTTCCATGAGTACCCCCCCCATCACCGAGAATGAACCAGTCCTTTTGCGGCATGACGCGGACGGTGTGACGACGCTGACCCTGAACCGACCAGGGCAATTTAATTCCCTTTCGACAGAACTGCTCACTGAACTGCAGCATGCACTGGATGCCATCGCCCAGGAAGCCTCGGTGCGCGTGGTGGTGATCGCGGGCGCCGGTAAGGCCTACTGCGCCGGACACGACTTGAAGCAGATGCGCGCTAACCACGGCATGGACTACATGCAGAAGCTCTTTGCTCAGTGCGGCAAGGTCATGATGACCATTGTGCAGATGCCGCAGCCCGTGATTGCGCGCATCCATGGTGTTGCTGCTGCTGCTGGCTGCCAGCTTGTGGCCACCTGCGACTTGGCTGTGGCTGCAGATGTTGCCCGATTTGCGGTATCCGGGATCAACGTCGGACTGTTCTGTGCCACTCCCTCGGTTGCTTTGGTCAGGAACATGGGACGCAAGCAGGCCATGGAAATGCTCTTGACCGGGGATTTCATCGATGCCACTGAAGCACAGCACCGCGGTCTAGTGAATCGAGTGGTGCCATTGGACCGACTGGATGCCGAGGTGAAGCAACTCACCGATTCGATCTGCGGCAAATCGGCTTCCGCCATCGCCATGGGCAAGCAGGCGTTCTACCAGCAACTGGAGTTGGGCCTTGAGGGTGCCTATGAACTGACAACCGAAACGATGGCTTGCAACATGATGACCGCTGATGCCCGCGAAGGCATTGACGCATTTATGCAGAAGCGCAAGTAGGGAATTTTGAAGCTTTAGTTGAATTAGCCGAGTTGACCTTGTCCTTCCGGTAAGCCTGCATGAAACCTGAATTGCCGTGAGGTAACTTCTTGGCCCTGATGATTGATGGTCCCAAGAGACGAAGTGCTCGAGAGCCGTCAAAAGCATTTTGCTGAGACCAGGGCAGGGTTTGCGCTTGCGGGATGTGTCCCGGGTGCAGATCTGTCGAAGCAGGGGTGTAGGTCAGGGGGGGGGATTTTGCAAATGCACAGCAGGAATACCCTACACCTTCTAATCTCCTTGGTCCTCAGGCCAGAAGGATTGCTTTTCGACCCATTAAATCTGTCAACCGACCCTCCGAATCTGCATTCAGAGGGATAGGCTTACTTTACAAGCCAATGATCGTGTCTCCTGTTGTGGACGGATGACCCGCCCTAATTCCTGGAGGTTTTCATGCGCAACCATTTCCTTCCTCTTGCCGCCATCGGCGCGGCTCTGTTGACACTCAGTCCATCCCTTCAAGCTCAGGGCTGTGGGGCTGGATTTGGTCCTGGTCGCGGTAACAATGGTCCCGGTTGTGGTAGCTATGGCCCTGGTCGCGGGATGGGTCGTGGCGGATTCATGGGGCTGAATCTCACCGAGGCTCAGCAATCCAAGGTCCAGGCCATCCACGGTAGTCACGCGGCAGCCATCGAGACCAAGGCAAACGCTCTTCAGGCTGCACACCAGGCCTTGCGCGAGGCCATGAGGACGGCATCCACTGATGCCAAGGCCCTCCGGGTCCTTCATGAGAAGGCCTCCGCCTCCCAATTCGACCTGATGCTCGAACACCGAGCCGTGCATCAGGAAATCCTGCCCCTCCTCACGCCCGAACAGAAGACACAGTTCGAGGCTGGTTCGATGGGCATGAGGTCCCGCGGCGGACGCGGCATGGGGCAAGGGTATGGCCCTGGCATGGGTAGGGGGTATGGCTCCGGCATGGGTAGGGGCAACGGCCCTGGCATGAACCCCGATTGCCCAAATCGGTAGAGCCCACGTAAGGATCCAACAACCGCTATCCTGATTACCCATGCGCATTTCATTAGTCGTCCAGGCCACCTGGCAACGTACGCGGCGCCCCAGAACCTGGGGTGCCGCAGTATTGTTCGGACTGGTATGGAATGGCACGAGGATGCTCATGGGGCTTCCCGGCCCAAGCCTCGCCGATATCCTGGCCCCTTCCATGTGGGTGGCACTCTTTCTGATTCTCGCGCCACTACCCTGGCAATGGACCGGTGACGATGCCCCCATGGCCAGTAATTTGCGTGGAGCGATGCAGGCCCTGCCCTGGATGACCGTAATCACCCTCGGCGTCCTTCTATTGCTGGGAACCACAGGCGAGCCGATGCCATGGTGGGGCTTGCGTCCTGGCATGGGTCCTGGCATGGGCCGTGGTTCTGGGATGATGGGCCGGGGCGGGCCCCATCAAGGTATGGGCATGATGGGACGGGGAGGGCCCCGTCAGGGTATGGGTCCTCAAATGGACGAGACGGGGATTCTTCCTATCCATCCTCGACTCTGGGCCCTTGGAGTGGCCCACCTCTGCTTCGGCCTATTGCTGGGCTGGATCCTGGCGGACCGCGAGCGGGCCGAACTCCAGGAGGAGGCATCTCGCACAGCAATGAAGGAGGCCCAGGCAAGGGTGCTCCAGGGCCAGATGAATCCTCATGTCCTATTCAACGCCATTGGGGGACTGACTGAATTGGTTCGAGAGGATCCAGTTGCCGCAGAAGCCGCTCTGGTGAATCTCTCAGAATTGCTGCGGGCACTTCTCAACCATGGCTCGCGCCTGGTAGCTCCCCTGGGAGACGAGCGCAGACTGGTCGAATTGCACCTATCCTTGGAACGCCTCCGTCTTGGACATCGCCTCCGCGAAATCTGGAACTGGTCGGAGGCTCTGGATTCCCTAGAAGTTCCTCCCCTTATGATTCAGCCATTGGTGGAGAACGCACTGAAGCATGGTGTATCAAAGGCAGTAGGTGGCGGCGAACTTGATGTAACGGTCACCCGTGAAGGTGATTGGCTCCTTGTCCGGGTTGTCAACACTGGTCCAGCGCCAAACGAAATAAGCGGAGAGGAGGGCCACGGTCTGCGGAATCTGCGTGAGCGACTTGGTCTGCTGGGAGCCCCCGAGGGGTCGCTCCGCCTCGGACGTGAGGGGGACTGGACCGTGGCCAGTCTGAGGCTCAAGGTGATGGGATGAGCGCCAATTCTCTGAGAGTCCTTGTAGCTGAGGATGAGCCATTCAACCGGCGCAGATTGACCAGATTGCTCCGAGAGGCTGGCTGCGAGGTGGTTGCCGAACTAGAGGACGGCCCATCTGTCCTGGAGTGGCTATCCCGAGGCGAGGATGTGGATGCACTATTTCTTGATATCCAAATGCCAGGACTTACTGGGTTGGATGTTGCAGCAGAACTGCCCCAGCCTATTCCTGTGGTATTCGTGACGGCCTACGCTGAGCATGCTGTGCGTGCCTTCGAGCACGCTGCCACAGACTACCTCCTGAAACCGGTCACGGCGGACCGGCTGGCGGCCACACTCCAGAGGCTTCGAACTCAGTCTGGGCGCGAATGGGGGGCTCGCCCCATTGGCCCCACCCGCATCCCAGTCAAGGCTGGCGAGGGTCTGGTTCTAGTGAATCTCAATAGGGTGACGCACTTCGTATTCGAGGAGGGTTCTGTCTGGGCCTTTGCGGGTGAGCGCCTTCGCACCACTTGGAAAACTCTTGCCGAAGCCGAGTCGGTTCTAGGCGACTGTGTGGTCCGTGGCCACCGCCATTTGCTGATCCGCCCCGAGGCCATCGTTGGCGTCCGCGCTGGCGATTCAGGCCGTCTACATGTTCGTCTGGCGGGGGGAGTAGAATTGGAAGTAAGCCGAGGTGCTGCCCCCGGGATAAAGGAACGTCTTCGTTTGACCTAGGCCTAACGGGAGGTTCAGATAAGCCTTTCAAAAACACCCGGTTAACCCAAGTGGATATAACCCCAGGCGTCAAGGTCTGGAATCGTCCTCCATACCGTAATAAATGGGTTTCATGGCCGATCCATTGGAGTGATCTTGTGCTGATTCTTCCATTTAGTGTCAGTGCGCCAGCGACTCGCCAATAGCTTCAATCCATAAGAAGGGCTAGGATCTCGTTAGAACTGGCGACCCGACCCTGAAACTTGAGCTGGCCATCCAGGGCAAGCGCAGGGGTGCTGAGGATGCCTCGGCTGGCCATGGCGGCGTAGTCGGTGATCTTCACCACCTGGTGCTCCCCGCCGGACTGCTCCACAGCCTCCTTGGCGTGCTTCTCCATGGTCTGGCACTTCATGCAACCAGGACCGAAGACTTCGATGAGCATGGGAACTCCCTAGAGAATGGCGTTGAAGAGATAACCCACCAGCACAATGCCGAGGGCCACGACTCCGACGAAGGTGGCAATGAGCGGTGGGCGCACCACTTTGCGCAACCGGGCCAGAGCGTCAACCTACGAAAAAGTAGGTCCAGATAATTCCCTTTCGACAGAACTGCTCACTGAACTGCAGCATGCACTGGATGCCATCGCCCAGGAAGCCTCGGTGCGCGTGGTGGTGATCGCGGGCGCCGGTAAGGCCTACTGCGCCCGGACACGATTTGAAGCAGATGCGCGCTAACCACGGGATGGACTACATGCAAAAGCTCTTTGCCCAGTGCGGCAAGGTCATGCTGACCATTGTGCAGATGCCGCAGCCCGTGATTGCGCTCATCCATGCTGTCGCTGCTGCTGGCTGCCAGCTTCTGGCCACCTGCGACCTAGCTGTGGCTGCAGATGTTGCCCGATTTGCGGTATCCGGGATCAACGTCGGACTGTTCTGTGCCAGTCCCTCGGTTGCTTTGGCCAGGAACATGGGACGCAAGCAGGCCATGGAAATGCTCCTGACCGGGGATTTCATCGATGCCGCTGAAGCACAGCACCGCGGTCTAGTGAATCGAGTGGTGCCACTGGACCGACTGGATGCCGAGGTGAAGCAACTCACCGATTCGATTTGCGGCAAATCGGCTTCCGCCATCGCCATGGGCAAGCAGGCGTTCTACCAGCAACTGGAGTTGGGCCTTGAGGGTGCCTATGAACTGACAACCGAAACCATGGCCTGCAACATGATGTGCGCTGATGCCGGGGAAGGCATCGACGCCTTCATGCAGAAGCGAAAACCGGTGTGGCCCGCCTCAGCGCCGTCCGCTGCCCTGCCACATGGTCAGTTTTAGGCAACCTTGATCTCCCTGGCCTCGTCTAGCAGGGGCTTCGCCATTTCGGAGATCTTGTTGTCCTGCCAGAAGGGCAGCTTCTCGTGGCGGTCCATGTATTTCTGGGGAATGGGATGACTACCGATCACCACCGGGAGGCCGTAGGCTGATTCGACGAAGGCTTTGAAGTGCGGAAGGCTCGGGCGAGGGGGGGAGCCGATCAGTAAGCAGGTGGCCAGATGGATGACCATAAGTTGACTAGTCGGGATTGAATTGGTGCGGCTGAAAGAAATATCGCACTTATGGTGAATCCTTTCCACGAGCACCAGACTCTTCCTAGATGAGGCGATCGGAGCCCTCTAGGACTGGAGCCACTATGTCGAACCTGCTGCCTAACAACGAACATCCCGTGGAACGTGTGTTGCGCACGTTCCTTGGGCTTGGCGTGCTATCCCTAGCCTTTGTCGGCCCCAAGACCCCCTGGGCCTACCTGGGCCTCGTGCCGCTGGTCACTGGCTTGCTGGGATCCTGCCCGCTGTATACCATATTCGGATGGAGCACTTGCAGCGTGAAGGCTCATTGATCGGGGATTCCCAACTCCTTTTACAAGCGGCCAGCGGAGATGCGAATGCTTTCGAGGCCTTCGTGGTCCGTCATCGGTCTGCCGTTTGGCGGTTTGTGCGTTCACTCACGCATGATCCGAGTTCAGCTGAAGATGCGTTACAGGAGACATTCCTCTCGGCTTGGAGGCATGCAGCCTCCTTCCGAGGGGAAGGCCCAGCCCTTGGATGGTTATTATCCATCGCTCGGCACGCAGTCTACCGGCACTTCAGAGGAAGAGCTGGAGAACCTGAGCGAATGGAAACGATGGCGGAACTTGGGGAAGTGGCCGGGTGGGGTGCGGATTTGGATCCCCTTGACGCCTTTCTGATGAAGGATGAAGTGGATCGAGCCCTTGCTCAGCTAACAGTGGAAGACCGAGAACTCCTGATACTGCGCGAAGTGGAAGGGCTTTCAAACGAGGATTGTGCCCGCTTGCTTGACCTAGGCCTGCCAGCCCTAAAAAGTCGCCTGCACAGGGCGCGATTACGATTCGTCGCCCACTTGCGAGGAGAGCGTCATGGCCATTGAGCGGCAGGTGGGCGGAATTCGATGCGGCGAGGTTCTAGCGGAATTGTCCGATTTCTTGGATGGAGAGCTGGTTTCCGAGCGGCGAGACCAGGTAATGGCTCACCTCCAAGGATGTGATATCTGTGAAAGGTTCGGTGGTGTGTTCACGATGGCCATTCAGTCGCTGAGGCGAAGTGGGCTCGATGATTCCGGGGAAGGGACCCTGCCCTTTGAACGCCTGAAGGCGCGCCTGGACCATGTGACTCAGCAAGAACAACCATAGCCAGCAGGCCGTTGGAGTCCTGATGTCCATAGCCACGCGCCTTGATCTAGGATCCAGGGCATGAGAGGACTCCTGGTGACGATCGAGCCACTAGAAACCTATCAATTGAAAAAACACATCAGGTTAGGGAGTGGCGCCTGTGGGATTGCGCCATGCTCTATGGGTAGGCACAGAGGTAGGGCAGCCATCCTCTGAAGTATCGACACACCCATCTACCCACGCCCCGTACACCTAGGCGACACCTCTCAACGCCAGCGCCCTGGGGCTTGGCCCAGGGCGCTGCTTTCAGATCAGACAAACATGAGGTTCGGTATGGTCTGTGAGGGTTCAGTGCATCCCGCCACCCATGCCGCCAGTCTGCCCGAGCACCAGCCGGGTGGCCGACAGGGTGGTCCCAGAGAGGGTTCCCTGGACTTCCACCATGGTTCCAGTCTTGACGGTATTCCAGAAGGTGGCGGCGGTGGTGGTCGCGCCCTGGGACACGTAGGTGGTGGTGCCGCTCACCACAACGGTGTAGCCGTTGAGGATGAGGGTCTGCGTGCTGGTGTTGACGGAAGTGACGGCACCCAGCACGTCGGTTGAGTCCCCGCCAATAGTGACGACGGTCATCTCGGCGATCCGGGTGGCATAGGCGTAGCCCACGCTGTTCTTGCGGGTCGAGTCGGCCATCACGGCCACCCAGTCGCCAACCTTAAGCGTGGAGGCGGCGATGGGGGCATCCTGGGACAGGATCACCGTCGAGACATCCATCCAGTAGCTGGTTCCAGCGACGGCGAGGGTCATGGCGCCCAGGTCGATGGCGGTAATGGTGCCCTTGGCCTGGGTGTTGCTCATCCCTGCGCCAGCACCCATCCCGCCGCCCATGCCCGTGGTTTCAACTTCCACGCGGGTTGCCACGAGGTTGGTGGTGGAGCCCGTGGCCAGGGTGCCCTGGACTTCGACCATGGCGCCTTCGGCCAGGGTGCCGACGACGGAGGCCTGGGCGTAGTTCACGGTTAGGTTCATCAAGGTGAAGGTCTTCGCGGTGGTGTTCAGATTCAGTGCCAGCCCTCGCAGGCCCATGCCGCTGCCGGGATCACCCATGGCTCCCATGACGTTGACCCAGGTGGCGGCGATCTGGCTGCCCGTGATGGTGCCCCGGACCTGGGTCCAGGCCCCGGTGGCGAGCGTTCCGGTCACAGTGGCGGCGCCGTAACTGACGGTCCAGGTGCCGAGGGTGAAGGTCTTGGCGGTGGTGTCCAGGTTGGAGATCTGGCCCATGGTGCCCTGGTGTGAGGCATCAAAGCCCGGTGTCCGGCGTTCCACGCGAGTCGCCAGGTAGCTGCCATCCGCCAGGAAGGAGCCATGGACCGAAACGAAATCACCCACCCCGAAGTCCGTGAGGGTCAGCGTGGTATAGGTGCCGTCCTGGTTCTCCTGAGCAAGAAGGGTGAGGGCGTTCACCTGGATCACTTGGCCCATGACGCTCAACCGGGAGGCCGTAAGATCCAGCGACTGGATGGGCCCCATGAAGGAGGACCGGAGCTGAATGCTCTGCATGGTGTAGCTGCTCCCACTGGCACCCGAGCTCATGCCTCCAGCGGTGGTCAGGCCCGACATCACCGTGCCCGGCTGGACCTTGGTAGCGCTGACAGCCTGGCCATCCATGGTGACCGTGGCCCCGCTGATGGCCAGGGTGTTGTGGTTGATCTGAGGGGTCTCGGTGGTTCCCGCCACAACGCCGGCGACCACGCCGGTCGGGGCAAGGGGTGCCGCTGTGACCGTGGTGGGTGTGGTGCCGCTGCTGCCGCCACAGGCCAGGGAGAGGCCGGCCACCAGAATTGCCAGAACGGTGAATCGTCGCATGCCGGTCTCCTTGTCCGTGGCTCCAGGACCTCCCAGGACCCGAAGGCATAGGCCTTCGAGGGATCTCATTCAAGGACTGTGCCAGATGTCATCAATGGACTTAGGGCGAAGCGCGAGTCCTCCTGACTCGGTTCTGCGCGCGTCCCGTGTCAGGAGGCCCCAGCCCCCCCCTATGCCAGACTAGCGTCAGGGGAAGAGGTGGATGAGGGCCAGGCTGCCACTCTGCCGGGCCCCGCCATCGTTCAGTCCCGCTGTGAAGGTCGCCTTCAGGCCCCAAGTCGATGTGAAGGTGTGGATCACTTCCAGTGAGACCTCCCGGGCCCCCGGCGCCCCCAGCCAGGCGGGACCCCGCGCCTCGAATGACAGCTCCCAGCGGTTCCGGTCCAGGCTCCAGGCGCCGCTCAGGCCGACCACGTAGGCACCCGAGGTCAACTCAGCCAAGGTGCTGGCGGGAAGGGTCGAGCTTCCCTGGATCCACCCGCCGCTGAGGGTCCAGCGGAAGAGGCCGAGCTGCTGGTGCAGCGCCAGAAAGCCGCCGAAGTCGGTCCTGCCCGTGCCCAGCCCTCGGGCCTCACTGGCCGTGGAGGCCTTGAGCGCCCCCTGGCCATCCAGCGACCAGCCCTCATCTGTTTCCGGCAGGAAGCGATACGCCCCACGGGCGACCAGGTCGCCGAGGCCCCAATCCCGAGAGCTGAAGCCGCCCCCTTCCTGGGAGAGGCTCAGGTAGGGAACCGTGAGACTGGCATCCCAGCGGCTACCACCAAACCCGCCGGTGACATACCCAAGCCAGAGGGTGCTCTGGGTCGGGGTGCCGAAGTCCCCCTGCTTCCGGCCCAGGCCGGTCTCGACATAGGGGACTACAGCCTGGGCCAGGAGGGGGCTCCCAAGCAGCAGGCCGAGACCGAGGCCCAGGCCCATCCTCCGCGGGCGAAAGGGGTAATTCGACACGCTTCCTCCTGGGATGGCTTGCGGGGCAGTGGTGCTGGCGGGTCTCGACCAAGGGCTACATGTGGGGATGCCCTGTTCCCGCGGGCATCCCCTTCTTCATGGCCCCCCCGGCGTCATGGCCCCGGAGCCCATGGTCCCGTTGGGGCGCATGCCCTGGTTCCAGGTCCGCTCCTCGAAACCGGTGGCACGCATGGTCTCAACCTTGGCCGCCATCCCGGGCCCAAAGGTGGACCACTCCCCGGCTTTGACGCGGATGGGCTCGGTGTGGGGGCCCTGCCCGATGACCTCCACCACGCCCTCGAAGACCGCCAGTGTGGTTGTCCCATCCTTAGTCACCTCGACCCCGTACTTGGTGCCCCGCACGGCCAGGAGGGCCCCCGGCACCGCCACTCGGCGTTCCTCCTGTCGCCCGTCCACCAGGGCCTGGAAGATGGCCTTGATGCGGCCCCGCTGCACCACCAGGAGCACGCCAGGCTCACCACTCGCCAACTGCACCTGGGTGTCGGCAAAGACCTCGAAGCGCGATCGGCGCTCCAACACAGAGAGTATGGTTTGCCCTAGCCAGCCGGTCCGCACGGCGTCGCCCGAGGCCGCTGGGGCACCCTTGACGGCGCGAACCTCTTTGGCTTTCTCTCCTCCGGGCTGGAGATAGACTGTCCGCTTCACCTCATCGAAGCGGTAGGCCAACACTTCAGGCACTGGTGCCGTAGCCTGAAGCAGGGTGAAGGCCAGGGGGGCAAGCCAGGGCATCATGATTCGCCTCCTTCGGTGTCGTCCGGTTTGTCACCTTCGGCCTTTCGCAGCTTGCGCGCAAGGGTCTTCCGCTCGATGCCCAGGATCCGGGCAGCCTCGGTCTTGTTACCACCCGTGTGAGCCAGCACCGTGAGCAGGTAGAGCCGCTCCATCTCCTCCAGGGGCAGGTAGGGAGGAGCGAAGGGGGCTGTCGTCAGTCCTAAGCCAGGCTTCCCCTCGCCGGACGGGGGAGCACCGCCCAGCACCCGCTGGAGGACCGCTGGGTCCCCGAGGGAACCCAACTCGATGAGGGTGCGCCGGACCACATGGCCCAACTCCCGGACGTTGCCCGGCCACGGGTGGCCCGCCAGGAGGGCCAGCACCTCCGGGGAGGGGGTCCCCGGGTCCGAGAGCCGCAGCTCTTGCAGGAAGTGTCCCTGGAAATGCGCTACCAGGGCCGGTAGGTCGGAGAGACGCTCCCGCAGGGGCGGGATCCTGATCTCGAAGCCCGCCAGCCGGTAGTACAGATCCTCCCGGAAGGTCCCGCCGGCTACCAGCGCCCGCAGGTCCAGGTGGGTTGCGGCCACCACACGAGCACTCACAAGTTCGGCCTTCTCCGCGCCCAGGGGCTGGACCAGCCCGTCCTCCAGGAAGCGCAGCAGCTTCACCTGAAAGATCGGCGAGATGTCACCCACTTCATCTAGGAAGACCGTTCCGCCATGGGCCTGGGAAAGGGCGCCCCGGCGGTCCTTGTGGGCATCCGTGAAGGCTCCCCGCTTGTGGCCGAAGAGTTCGCTCTCGACAAGGGTGTCCGGGATCGCCCCGCAGTGGATCGGGATGAAGGGGCCCTCGGGGTGGGCCCCGAAGCGGTGCAGGGCCCGGGCCACCAGCTCCTTGCCGGTGCCAGTCTCACCCAGGACCAGGACGGGCACCTGGAGGGGCGCCACGCGGCTGGTGGCCTTGTAGACCTCCACAATGCCGGGGTGGGAGCCCACGATGAGACTTGCGGGCCCCTCGTTGCGGCTCGGAACGACCGCCTTGGGGGTGGCCAGGGCGGCCCGCACCCGCTCCAGCAGGAGATCCAGGTCGAAGGGCTTGGCCAGGTAGTCGAAGACCCCGTCCTGCTGGGCCGAGGCGGCCGTCTCAATGCTGCCCTTGGCTGTCATGAGGATCATGGGCGGTGGATCGGCCAGGGCGCGAACCTCAGCCAGCAGGTCCAGGCCGGTACCGCCTGGCATGTATATGTCGCAGATGATGAGGTCGTGACCCCGCTCCCGGATGGCCGACCTGCCCGCGGCATACCCCTCGGCCCGGTCCACGCGGTACCCGCTCTTCTCCAGGGTCATGGCGACCATCTCGCGGATCGCCAGGTCGTCATCCACCACCAGGATTCGAGTCATGCCTTCCTCAATGGGCGCTGTGCAGGGTACTCGGGAGTCTAACCCGGAAGAGGCTGCCCCCGGTTGCGCCCTCCTCGACCTCGACTGTGCCACGATGCCAAGTCACGACTTCCGTAACCAGTGCCAGGCCCAGGCCAAGTCCGGGGGCGAGGCCCTGGGTGCTGCCCCGGGCGAAGCGTCCGAATACTTTTTTTCGTTCGGCGTCGGGGATGCCGGGCCCCCGGTCTTCGACTTCCAGTTCGATGGCGGCATCTGTGCCAGCGAGGCTGATACGGATGGGTGAGCCCTCGGGTGAGAACTTGATGGCATTGGAGACCAGGTTTTCCAGCACCCGGTCGAGAAGGGCTTGGTCGCCCATGGCCCGCAGGTCCGGGCCCAAGTTCGCTTGGATCATCCGCTTAGTACCTGCTCGAAGCACCTCCACCCGAGTAGCGACGAGGGCAGAGACATCCAGGCTCCGGGCATCCCTATCAAAGTCCCGCAGCCGCAGGCGCTCCAGGTCCAACAGGGCATCCACCATCTGCGTGAGGCGGGAGGTCTCGGACACCACCAGGTTGGCCACGCGGGTCCGCTCGGGCCCGGACAGATCGAACCGGGCCAGCAACTGGGCCAGTCCTTTCACGGATGTCAGGGGGGTCTTGAGCTCATGGGCGACCACCCGGCGGGCCTCTGCGTCCTGCACGTGGGCTTCGGCCAGGACCGCCTGCAAGCCCTCGAGTTCCAAGATTCGGCTGGAGGCTGCACCCATGGCAAGGCGAGCCTGATGGGTGCGGTGGGCAGCCATGAGGGTTCCCACCACCAACAGGGACAGGAACACAGCGACGGGAGCCAGCTCCAGGTATAGGAACTGGAGGGCAGCCGCGGTGGCCAGGAGGGGTGCGAACACCAAGCCCGCGGCTAGGAGGGGTAGTCGACGTGACGACCCACTCAATAGCAGAATTCCCAGCCAGCCCAGCGCCATGGCCAGGAGCGCGTTCACCAGGAGCGGAGCCCGTTGCAGCAGCTCCCCAGAGAGGATGGCCTGGGTCGACAGCGCCTCGATGAGGACGCCCGGATCGGGGGATCCCCCCCTGGATACGGGCGAGACGAACCGGTCACCCACTCCCGCTGCGCTGGTGCCGATGAACACGACCCGACTCCGGAGGGGCGCCAGATCCCGGGTGTCGAGGAGGGCGACGGCACTAAGGGTGGGGAGGGGACTGGAGCGAAAGGAAGGTCGCAGGACCTGGCCCACCGGAGTGGGTAGCTGGGCGTCACGGAGCTGGGCGGCGGCCAGAGGCAGAGCTGGGAGGACCGTCCCGCCCAGCTGTTTGGTGGCAGAGAAGCGGCGTACGACGCCATCCCCATCGAGGTCGAAGCTCACGTGGCCGAGGGCCGCTCCCCGGAGCCTCTGGGTGGGCAGGACCCAGGCGCCCTGCTCATCCAATCCGACGGCCAGGGCCGAAGGCAGGCGTCCAAGGGCCATAGCCAAGGCGTCGTCCCCGCCCCGAGACTCTGGTAACAGGAGGTCCAACACGACCCCCTTGGCCCCCGCCTCGGCCACGCGATCGACCAGGTGCGCGAGCTGGGCTCGATCCCAGGGCCAGGGGCCCGAGCGCCGAAGCGCTGCATCATCGATCAGGACGACGGCCACCACAGGGGCCGGTTTGGCCGGAAGGGTTCGGAGCAGGGCGTCGCGCACCAGGAGTTCCGCTGAGGTCAAGACCCCCAAGCCTTGCAAGGCCAGGGTCAGTAGGGCTGCCATCGCGGGCCAAAGCAGCCTCAATGCAGGTCTCCTCAATCCACGCCAGAGGCCGGTTGGCCTGCTGTATTCCTGGATTGTCCACCAACCTCAGGACGGACGGCACGAAAACGTTCAGACGTAATTCGCCTATTGCGGCAAGGCCATCATCGTCCGTTGGCGCTAGGTGAGGATCTGGCCATGCTGGAAGCCAGGCCGAGTCAGACCACGTCATCTTGGCCATAAAAATGCCTAGAGCTTGGTGGCATTTGGACGCTGCCACGCTTATGTGTTTTGCAATGCGTGTTGCGCCCAGCGGTGGTGCTCTTGCTCGTTGAAGGGCCGAGTCGACCAGACGGCGCTGGCCCTAGCCTCGGCCCATCCTGGCGTCACCTTGCTCTCCAAACTCTTCGGACTGAGGAGACTCCAGAGACACCTTGAAAACATTGGGCTGGGGTGAAGCGCGTATTCACAGCCCCTGTGAATACGCCAGCTGGGCTGGGGCATTCTTACTGGTGACATTGGGTGTCTTGAACCCAGGTTGAGTTCCCTGACTTCACGGTTTCAGGATTTAGAATGCAGATGCCACTCCAACCCGCAACCGGATCAAAGTGTCGACCCACGAAAAGGTAGGTCCAAAATTTCAAAAATCCAGGACGGGTGAAATATTTCAGTCGTACTCGATTTCATTTTCCGAGCAGATTAAGCACCTCTAAGCGGTGCGGTAAGTGCCCGGCGTGAAAACACGCGATGACTCACAAGGGCTAAAGATAAGCTTCGGGCACAAGGTCGCGATGACAGACTGGGCGACCATGGTGGCTGTTTGGGGTCCAGGCTTGGAACCGGACTGCGCATAACCGTCGAAGTGTCTGATCCCGCTCCCTGGAGTATCCAATCGAAGCTGGGCGAGCCTCACCTGTGAAAAGGTGGGAAGGAGAGTCATTGCCTGGGCCTTGCGGGCCTTTGCAGAGGTTTTCTTGGCTTCGGCCTTCTTGGCCGTCTTAGCCCTACGCGCAGCTATGATAGCTTTGTATTTCGGGTCGTCGAAGCCATAAACCTCGAGTTCGGCAAACCAGGCCTCTACCAGGTGCAGTGGGTAGAGGATTGTTCGGGCTCCCATCGGATCGAACGGGGGGCCTGTACCTTCCTTTCGATGGTTCAACCAGTACGATTTCGACAGCCCATATCGGCCCTCCATTTGCTTAGGTGTCAGCCGGATGTACGGAGGAATCGAGGCCGCAAATGACTTCTGGCCCCTTCCAGGCTCATCCGGTTCTCCTGTAGGGGAGATTGCAGTGATCCTTTTGGTCATAACAACTCATCCCTTTCGTGAGACAGACAAGCGGCGGTTAAATCCGGTGGTGGTCCAGGTAACTGTGTTTAATTGAGATTACCCAGCGCCCTAAAGATATTATATGTGCCAGTTGTATGTCAATTAAAAATCCTACATCAGGTCTCACAAGGCGCCCAAAAACAAGTAAATAGAAATGAACAGAATTTCAAAAAAATGAAATAATAAGTCCATGTTTATTATCAGAGCCATAGAGGTTTAGGGGGTATTGGTGGAATAAAAAATCCCAAACCCAGGCCTCACCGGGGCATGGTTTCAGCCGAGGAAATGAGTCCACAGAAACAGGGCCCCTAGGCCAGGGCAGAGGGGCGGCTGCGGACCTACCGGATCAGGGTTGAGAATTTCATTGGTTTCTTCGTGGGGCCGTCTGCATATCCGTGGATCTGGATGGGGAGTGGACGGTTGCCCTTTGGGTCATCCCTCCCAGACTCATTGGCAATTGGGCATTCATCCCTTGTGGGACTGGGATGTGCGGACCAGATTTGTGCACACATGAGACCCCAGTGAGACCCAGAGGGGGGGATTCGAACCTAATTCCCATTGATTTCGCAAGACGCGAAAAAGCCCACAAACCTTTTGGTTGTGGGCTTCTTCTGGCGGAGAGTGAGGGATTCGAACCCTCGGTAAGCTTTTGACCTACACACACTTTCCAGGCGTGCTCCTTAAACCACTCGGACAACTCTCCAATGGCTTCCGCGCCAAGGCGGA
>Ga0073936_10002218_pt1 | contig 29133 bp, 23 predicted proteins | sample AliMusrvi5mmetaG_FD_87041 | JGI IMG/M metagenome (GOLD analysis project Ga0073936, IMG submission 87041) | Freshwater lake bacterial and archeal communities from Alinen Mustajarvi, Finland, to study Microbial Dark Matter (Phase II) - Alinen... | ecosystem: Environmental > Aquatic > Freshwater >...
AGCTAACTCCATTCCTATCAGAGGCGCCCGGCATGCATCAAAAAATGCTCGATGATGGGTCCCAGCGCATAGGCGGGGAAAAAGGTCAAGGCGCCGATAATGAGGATCACCCCGATGAGCAACCCGACGAATAAACCGCCAGTGGTGGGGAAGGTGCCGCTGGTGGCGGGAACAGTCGTTTTACCGGCCAATGATCCGGCTATAGCCAGCAATGGTATTGTGGTCAAAAAGCGACCGATGAACATGGCGCAACCGGTGGTGATATTATAGAAGGCGCTGTTGGCACTCAGGCCGGCAAAGGCACTGCCGTTGTTGCCGGTGGCCGAGGTAAAGGCATACAGGATCTCCGACAACCCGTGCGGTCCCATATTCAATCGACCGGCCAAGCCCGCCGGGAAGACCACCGCCAACGCGCTGAAACCGAGAATGCTTGCTGCCGACACCAGCACGTAGAGCATGGCCATCTTCATCTCGCGGCCTTCAATTTTCTTTCCCAAATACTCCGGCGTGCGTCCGACCATCAATCCGGCGATAAAGACAGCCAGCAAGGCGAAGACGATGATGCCATGGAATCCGGCCCCCACCCCGCCGAAGATAATTTCCCCGAGTGCGATATTGAGCAGGGCCATGCCGCCGGCCAGCGGAGTGAAGCTGTCATGCATCGCATTCACCGCGCCGCAGGAAGCATCGGTGGTCGCCGTGGCAAAGAGTGCGGAATTGGCAATGCCGAAGCGTACTTCTTTGCCTTCCATGTTGCCCCCCGCTTGCAGTGCCGAGACGTGTTGATCGACGCCGAGAGTCGTTAGTATCGGGTTGCCGATTTGTTCAAAACCATAGATGACCGCCAGTCCCATAGCAAAAAGCAAGAGCATGGCGCCAAACAATGCCCAACCCTGTCGTTGATTGCCAGCGAAACGACCAAATGTATAGGTCAGACCGGCAGGGATCGCGAAGATCGCCAGCATTTCCAGGAAATTTGTGAGCGGGGTCGGGTTTTCAAAGGGATGAGCGGAGTTGGCGTTGAAAAACCCGCCGCCATTCGTCCCGAGCATTTTGATCGCTTCCTGTGAGGCAACCGGCCCTTGCGGGATCGTTTGATGCACGCCTTCCATGGTCGTCGCGGTGATATACGATGAAAAATTCTGGATGACGCCTTGCGATACCAATACTAACGCGAAGAGCAGGCACAGCGGGAGCAGAATCCATAATATCGTCCGTGTGATATCGACCCAGAAATTGCCGATGTCCTGCGTTGCCTGTCGCGTCATCCCGCGGATAAGCGCGATCGCGACCGCCATACCCACGGCGGCGGAAAGAAAGTTGTGCCAGGCCAGACCCGCCATCTGCGTGAGGTAGCTGACTGCTGTTTCGCCGGCATAGGCTTGCCAATTCGTATTGGTGGTAAAACTCACCGCCGTGTTGAAAGCCAGATCGGGGCTCAGCGCCGGCAAGTGTTGCGGATTCCCGGGCAATACCCCCTGCACACGGAGTTGCACATACACGATCACCGCACTGACCAGACTGAAGGCGAGTAATGCCAGGGTGTAGGAGGTCCAGCGCATCTCGCGCGTGGCATCAACCCCACACAGACGGTACAGCACGCGTTCAAGCGGGCGTAACACCGGGTCGAGAAGCGTTCGCTCTCCGGCATACACGCGCGCCATATAGCCGCCCAACGGTTTCGTCACGGCCACTACGAGTACAACAAAGAGCACAACTTGCATGATCCCCAGCAACATTATTCACCTACTCTCACGCCGTCATGGTCCTCTACGGGTGGTGTCACATCCGTTCCGGGTGCAAGAGGGCGTAACCCAGATAGATGAGCAGTCCGAGAGCGATGAGCCCCATTATGTAATTCTCGATGTTCATGGTTTCCTCCTGAGATCTGTCGAGCATAGTGCGCGCCGAGATAGAGGCTGAAGAAGGCCGTAATGGTTGACAGATTGATGATCAATGCCAGACGAGCATAGCCGATGTGCGTCATATACTCCACCTGTAGCATGATCGCCAGAAAAAGTATTCCGGCCCAGATGATATAATAGCCGGTAGTACTGCCGGGTTCACGCACCATGGCCGCGGTGGGGATCGCCAGGTACAGTAACCAAAACAAGATGAGAATCCAGAGAATTATACCGACTACCATCATGATGACCACTCCTTTCGAAACCTCCAGCAGGTCGCACATGTCTGTCGAATTGCGCGAAATACCCGCGGATACGACTTGTGTAGGCCCAGACTTACACACGATCCGTAAAAGTAACATAGGCGCGGAACAGACAGAAGATCAGCACGATCATCCCGACATAGATCACATCCAACATCGCGTTTCCTCCACCATCCATAGGATGCTATAGGTAATATACCGCGCTGCTTGTGAACCACTGGTGAAGAACAGGAGGGGTGGTGTGAAGGTATTGTGAACTAGGAAAAAAATATTGGAGAAGTGTCTATGACCGGGGCATCCCATTGTTCAAACTGTACCAATAAATGATGTCTTTCCCCATTTAATTTGCAGGCCCCTTCGCGCGGGCGTCCGCGGAAGATCATTCTGCGGGGCGATGCGGAGGAATGAAAATGGACTGGGGTTGCTCAGTATGGATCGTGGTAGTGGTGTCGGTTTGCTCTACTACGATCCAGTAATGAGGCTCTGTCCCTATTTACTCTCCAGGTTTAAACCCATTTGTTACTCGAAACTTCGGAAATGAGAAATTCTCAACTGGCAATTTTCCAATTACTCTCCAACGCTTACTTCTAATAGATGCGAATAATCCGACAAATACGGGTGGAAACATCTCTGCTAATCGTTGTAACTCAGCAACTTGAACTTCAACATTCGTAATAATGTCGTATATTTTTACTAAACAGCCATAGCCGTCTGGACCTTTCTGATAATAAAGATACTGCCCATAGGCAAACTTTCCATTTGCCAACGGGAGAATTAAACAATCACCTAGACTTATCAATATCATTGCCATGAGTAGTTCCCTGGGTATCCAATTTCGGACAATAGTGGACAGTCACCTATTATCAATTACCTTTGGGGTAGCGTCGACAGCCTTTCGCGTTCTTACTCAACGACGAATCGGAACCCGACACCAGGTTCGGTCAGGATGTACTGCGGGACCGCCGGATCGTTTTCGATCTTCCGTCTCAAGTGACTCACATGCACCCGCAGCGCCTGGGTATCCTGTTTCGCCTCAGCTCCCCAAATGTGTTCCAGCAGCATGGATGAGGTGACCACGCAGTTGGCGTTCAGCGCCAGATAGGTGAGGATATCGTACTCGAGCGGCGTCAGACTGATCGGTTGACCGGCGCGCGTGACCTGACGATGCACCAGATCCACAACCAGCTCGCCGGTGGTAATTATCGGCGGCGGCGTCTCGCGGCCACTTACCCGCCGTAACAAGGCCCGCACCCGTGCCAGCAATTCACCGGTCAGGAACGGTTTGGTTAAATAATCATCCGCGCCGGAATCAAGGGCGGTGATTTTATCCGTCTCCCCTCCCCGCACGGACAAAACCAGAATCGGCGCGTGATACCATTCACGCAGTTCCCGGCACACGGCTATCCCATCCATGCCCGGCATGGTCAGGTCAAGAATGATCAGATCCGGCGCGTGATCCGCGGTCAATTCCAACGCCTGCTGGCCGTCAGTCGCCAGTATCACGTGATAATGCCGTGCGGTCAACAGCGACTTCACGGCCCGTCGTATCTGCTCTTCGTCATCGACGACCAGGATTGTCGCCAGCATATCAGCATTATTCATCGCTGCTCCTGTTCCGCCAGGTCATTGCGCGGCAAGGCGATTACGAAGCGCGCACCGTGGGGTTGCACGCCCTCAACCCAGATTCGTCCACCGTGAAATCGGACGATTTCTGCCGTAATCGCAAGGCCCAGTCCTGTGCCCGACGGCACCAAGGTCGCACCGGCGCCGCGAAAAAACTGCTCGAAGATGCGCTCCCGCTCGTGGGGCAGGATGCCCGGTCCGGTATCCTCGACCCACAGGTGCACCTCCTGTCCGCGCGTGGAAGCGCCGATACGGACCGGCAGTTCTGCCGCAGAGTAGGCCAGTGCATTTTCCACGAGATGCTGCAACGCGCGTGCCAATTGTTGGTAATCGAGTAATAATGCCGGCAACCCCTGGGGCACGGCAAGAATGATGCGTTTACGCTCTGCCGGACTTAGCGTCCGCAACGCGGTGCCAATGATTTCCCCAATGTCGAACCAGTCTTTTCGCGGTTTCCACGCATCGGCTTTCAAGCGCGAGAGATCAAGTAAGGCGGTAATGCTGTCATTCAGGCGAAGTAAATCTTTTTCAACAACCGCCAGTTCATCACGAATTTCCGACGGCTCCCAGGCGACATCTTCTCCGCGCAAGCTGGAGATCGACGCGGTGACCGCCGCCAGCGGCGTCTTCAACTCATGGGACACAGAGGAAATCAGCGTGCTCTTCAACAGCTCAGTTTCATGCAAAGCTCGTGCATGACTGGCGGTTATCTCCAGACGTTGGCGTTCCAGGAAGCCACTCACTAAATTGGCCACGGACACCAGCAGGCGCGCCTCGTGAAATGAATAGGGATGCAGGTCCATTCGGCCACCGATATGCAGGACTCCTTCCAGCTGTGTGGCGGTTTGCAGCGGTAAGAAAAGATCATGGTTATCCGGACACGGCGTCCCGTTGGCATGATGGACGGAAATCGGCCAGGTTTCGATCCCCATTTTAGTCAGCGAGTCGACCGGAGGTAACCCGACGGCCTTATTCTGTTGAAAAACCCAGGTGGCGCACGAGTTGGCTTCCAGGTCAGCATCCTGATGCGGAGGAACCGAAAACGCGACATTGATCTTCCCGGCGGCGTCCGGAAGGAAGAGTGTCGCGCGCGTTGCACCGATCATCGCGACGATTTTTGGCAGCAACATCTCTGCCATCCCATGCGTCCCGTTGCTCGTTAATAAACCGGCGGACAACTGATTGAGGAGCGAGGTTTCCTGTTCGCGTGCAATCGCTTCTGCTTCTCGTTCACGCATTCGCCCGGTTTGCACGCCCATTACGACCGCAACAAACAAAAAGACGAACAATGACAACCAGTCTTTGGGATCGTGAATAATAAGGGTGTAGGAAGGGGGCAAGAAGAAGAAATCCCAGGCGAAAAAGGATAATACCGCAGCCAAAATCGAGGCACGGACGCCACTGATCCCGGCGATCACCATAATAAGGAGCAGATACAGCAGTGCCCACTGCCCTTTAGCGAACTGATCTCGACCAAGCCAGAAGACAAACGTCGCTAAAGCCACGCAACTGATGGCGGTGAAATACCCGTACTTATCCCAATGCGGTGGTTTAATACGCATCAGTCAGGAGCATAACACGTCTCATATCGAGTGTCCAGATGGCATGGCCATGCTGTAACTATCCCGCTACCCGAAGCATTTTCATGCAATACTTGACTACCGGGCTTATATCAATTCCCAATTTTTCAATGGCACATCGATAACTTGCCCGGCGATCGTCGTCTCCGCGGGCGCCAGGTCTGCCAGTTGGTCGCCGGCGTCGATGCCGGCTTGCGTATAGGTGAACGTTACCTGTTCCCAGGTGCTAAACGGATCCTCAGGCCAGGTCATCGTTACATAGCCCTGGCGTTGCGCCAACTCAAACGGCAGGTAATAGTTCACCATACGATTACTGACGAGGCGCACATCTTCATCGGTCATCTCGCAGGTTAACCCCGATTCATCTTTCGGGTGGAGCAGACAACGCGCAAAGACACATAACATCACGCTGACATATCCCGCCTGACGACTCTTCTTTTCCCGCAGTTCCAACAAACTGGACAAAATCGTTGCGGGGAGTAACTGCAGCATCTGCAACCAGCGCTGGGGAGTCGCGGGTAAGTCCCGGGCCTGGTCGAAATACGGCGTGATTGCTTCCAACAACACGCGCGCTTCGCGAGGAAGTTTATAGAGCGTATCAATCGTGTCCGTGGTCACGGCCGCGAATTTCTTAGTCGGTTGCACCTTCGGTGGCTTCTTTTCCGCGGCGCGCGAGAAAAACTGGATCATGTCTCTGCTCCCTCTTCATCAATATCACCCGGAATCCCCGCGACACAGAAGCAGGATCAGGCATATTCTCTCTATTCGCCGTCAACCCATTTAATTCCCCTTTCCAATTCTTAAAAAACGGTCATACCGCCATTCCGCATCAATAGCCCCCATTTTATTGGAGGTCCGGATGACCTCAGGATCGCGAGTCCTGGTAGGGACGGCCGAAATCCGGGATGGCTCACGAGCCGACGGTACGGGTGTTCACGAATCATTTGATATTGCTGGTTCGGGCCCTTTCGGCCGTTCCTGCCGGGACTTGGCATTATTGTTACGCCACAATCCCTGAAGTTTAGCCCTTTGGTATCTCGTCTCAATGTTGCCCAATATCATTATGGGCCACACAGATACTCGAATACGCATAGTGCATCGACAGAGCGAGTGCTCACCCTAGCCTATTGCGCTACGTCTTTGGCTCGCGAGGACGCTCGCCCTCCCGCCGGGCACGGCAAGTGTATTGCAATAAGCGGGAGGGCGAGCGTCCTCGCGAGCCGCCCACCGTTCCTCTCGCGAAGCGAGAGTAGGCGTGTCTTTGGCGCCAAATGAGCACGGCGTTCGTCTGCCACAGCATGCTTGAAAAGGGCTAAACTTCAGGGCTATTCTCGGTCGTCCCTACCGGGACGATTGGACGTCGAAAAATCAGGCTTGATAAAATGCCATCGTACCGCAGCATGTGCCGAACCCTTATTTTTAAAAACCACAAGGGCTAACTTCAAAGCTTCGCCTGGCTCTTGCCGACTTTCTGCTGATTCTTGCCTTTCCCCTCCAGCGGCATACTGTTATACTGTATACAACCATGGCAAACTCCGAGCGAAAAGCACAACTCACGCTGCGCGAGATGAACACGCGCTTGCTCGCGCAATTGAAAACCACCGAGCAAGAGCGCGATGCGTTGCGCCAGGAGATCGTCCAACTCAAGAAAATGCTGGACGATGCCGCGGGGCGTGAACTGGCGTTGCAACAGCAAACCAATAGTACGGAAACACTCGCCGCGATTCACACCGCGATCTCTGTACTCCAACGGACCTTACCGCCGACGGCCCCGGCCACCAAGCCAACCAACTCGCCGCAACGCCCGCCTGCTCCGCCGGAACCACGCGTGGTCAAACCCGTGATACCGGATACCGTCATCAACTTGCCCCATGGCCGCGGGCAGCGCCAATATCACTCTACCACCGTCAGAGATGCGTTGACGCGGAATACCGAATCGCTCATCAACGAGGTGCGCGAAGGCCTGGCGCAACTGGCACAGGAACCGGCGAAGGAATCGACGGCCATCACCGCCTTCGCCAAAGCCGGTATTCCCCGCGCCGTACTCACCGCTCCACTGCGCTCCGCGGTGGTAGACGGCAGTAATATCGCTAATATGAGCGACGGTCGACGCGCGCGTCTGGATTACCTCACACAGATTCGCCATTCCGCTTGGGAGGAAGGGTATTTCCCGGTCGAAATCATCATCGATGCCAGCTTACCCTATCAAGTTGATCATCCGGATCGTCTACAGGTGATGATAGAACGCGGTGAGATACGCCAGGCGCCGGCCGGCACGTCCGCGGATGAACTGCTCATTGAGGAAGCCCAACGCCGCCATGCCGTCATCATCACGAACGACCGGCTGCAGGAATGGCCGGCGGCAAAGAGTTTGGAGAAACGGCACGCGGAACTCCACGGTGGTAAAGTCCGTTTAGGGAGTTTCCACACCTCGTCCTGGTTCCGCTAACCCGCATTATTCATGAACACATGAATAATGCTACAGCTAACCGAAGCATTATTCGCTTCGCGAATAATGCGAGCTAAACAACTTGAATCTATTCGCGCTTACAAGGAGTCTGACCATGCGCATCCTTCAGTGTTCACGTATCGTCCTGCTGACCGTGTTGACCCTGAGCGTTTTGCTCATTTCCGCGCCGCTAAGCGCGCAAATGGTCGCGGGCAAAGATATCCCGGGATTTTCGGCAACCTTTGGACTTGATACGGTAGCCAAGCCGACCTTTACCGCGGAATACCTGCGTGGGACGGTCAAGGGAAATGTATTGTGGCCCCACGAGCAAGGTTCCTTTACTTTCCAGGTCGTGAACACCGGGAATGCGCCGTTAGTCGCCGCCGGCGTCGTACGCCTGGTGCGCTACGGGACTAAAGGACGCCCGGGGGATATCTGGGTGCCGGATATGTACAAAATCGCGGATTGTGCCGTACTGCCTCTTCCCGTTAATCTTGCGCCGAATAAATGGGCGAATTATACTGTCGCCCCCAAAGTGCCGGAAACTCTGGGCGCCTATGGATTGGTACTCGATCTCGGTCCCGCGGGAAGCCGTTTTATCACGGCCTTTGTCCGCACGTTCGCCGCTGACCCGACCCAGGTCCAATTCCCAAAACTTGGCTGTGATGTAACTGATCCGGACGTGCTGGAACGCCTGGGATGTAAATCGATCCGCTATGGAGTAGGCTTCAAACGAACGACGGATAAAGACTATGAAGCCTCCCTGGCTAATATCGGCAAAGATTTCGCCCAATATCACGCTGCGCACGTCACAGTCATCGTCGAGTTCGGCGGCGGCGCCTTCTACGATGATTCGCAACCATTGGGTTGTCCTCGCCCCTGGTTGGATGATAAAGGTTTTATGCTGGATACGAAATTCGATCTGGCCTGGCTCCCCAAATATGATCCCGATTTCCACGATCAAGTGCGCCGGGTGTTGCGCGACTATGGATGGCCGAAAGGTCCGGTCGTCGCGGTGAAACTCTGGAATGAACCCTGGAATGGCATTTCAATCAGCGGCTGGGGAGCGGATGATGAACGCTTCCGTGAGATCACCCGCGTGATGGGAAAAGCCGTTCAGGAGGCGCGCGCACAAGACGGCACGCAGGTACTCATCGGCGGAACAGACTCGTCCTCCAATACCCTGGATAAATTCTTTGCCGATGGCTCGGACGAATTCTACCAGTACCTGGACTTCTGTAGCATCCACTACCAGGGGATGGCCCCCCCGAGTACCATCAAAGCCTGGGTCAATCGCCAGAGTCCGAATGGCCGCGTCAAAATTTGGGACACGGAGAGTTGGGTCGCTAACACGGATGATCGCGTAGCCGCGGTCATGGCCGCCAACATGTCGACCGGTCATGATCGTGCGGTAGGTGTCTATGGCGGCAATATCTGTTCCGACAAGCATTGGTACTACAACTGGATTGAAGCCTATGGTGAGGACGGAAAAAAGACCACGGTCAAGCGCGACTGCACCTGGTCAGTCGCTGCTTCCGTGGGCGCCGCGCAACATTTTCTCGGGGAGCGCGCGTTTCATACCCTCCTTTTTCAGAACGGCCTGCCCTGGGTGATTCTCTTCAACGGGCTGCCTACACCCGCCGGCGCCGCGAACCCGGAAGATGGCACCGTCGTGGTCGTCGGCGATCTGGGTGAAGAATTCGGCGCCAATATCATGCTCTTCCGAACTGCGCGTGGCCTGCAAGAGATCGCGCATAAGGCGCAACTGAAGACGCAACTCGCCGCGTTGCCAACTGATTCCGCGCACGACGTGGAACGCGCAAAGATGGAAGCCGCGCTCGCGGCGCCGGAAGTGTTGAGTGGGGCCACGATGACCCTGAAGGCCCAGGGGTCGCATTTCAGCCTGTTTGACTTCTACGGCAATCTGGTCGCGGCAAAGGGTGGAAAGATCGTTATCCCCCTCGATGGCCGTGGTTTCTACCTCCGCGGTGATGGAAACGCAGGCTCCTTCGCGTTGCTGACCGCGGCACTGCGCAACGCGAAAATCAGCGGGATATCGCCGCTGGCGATCCAGGCGCTTGACTTCACTGCACCACTTACAACGCACCCCACGCTACGCCTGCGGTTAACGAATGTGCTCAACCGTCCGGTCATCGGCGTTCTGCGCGTGAAAGTCGGCGCACTTACCTTGGACACACCAGAGCAAAGGTTGACACTGCCCGGGAATACGACACAAGAAGTTATCCTCCGCGTACAGGACGGGACCCCCACCGCCGACAACACCTACCCGCTGTCGGTGGCATTTACCACAAAAGACAGCGGTATCGCGGTGCTGAATGATCGCCTGCATGTGAACTACATTGCCAAACGCTCCATCAACATTGACGGGAAACTCGACGATTGGGACGGCATCCTCCCGCAAGTGATCGCGACGAATGAGAAGAGCGCACCGACATTGGCCGAATACGCCTGGCAACCGTTCAAAACTTTCGACACGTCGGTAAAGAAAGGGTTCGCCAGCGCGTATTTGGCCCTTGACGACACTTACTTCTATTTCGCCGCGAAAATCGCCGACGCCACTCCGGATCCGGGCATGCTGCGTTACGCCACGCGGAATGACGACGACTATTTCTATCCTGATACCAGTTACCAGAAGAAGGATACCAAGGATACCGCCATATCCGTGCGCTGGACAGGAACGGTCACGCCGAAATACACCGACACCTACACCTTCTCCACGGTGACGGATGATGGCGCGCGCCTCTGGGTGAACGGTCAGCAACTCGTGAATGACTGGAATAGCCACGGGGATACCGAAAATTCCGGGACCATTGCGCTGGAAGCGGGGAAAGCGTACCCGATTATCCTCGAATATTACGACGGCGGCGGCGGGGCGACCACGCGCTTGCTCTGGGCGAGTGCCCGGCAGGCGAAAGAGGTTATCCCGACGGCGGCGCTGGCGCCGGTGGCAGGCGCCGTGGGAACGGGCCTCACCGGAACCTACTTCCGCGGCACAAATCTCAGCGGCGATAGCGTGTCGCGTCTCGATGCGCTGATCGACTTCCATTTGAGCCGACAAAATACGCCCCCCGCGCTCTGGACGGCAACGACAGTGACGGAATCCTATACCTGGCCCACGGGCGTACGCCACTATAGTTACCGGAAAGATCCCGAACTGCCGGCAGGCAATTTCCCCAACCACGACAACGTGCAGATTGCCTTCAACGTGCTGCCTGCTGACCAAAAGGCCACCTACCCCTGCCCCCCGGGCACCATGCCCGGATACACCACATATACGGATACTGACTACGAATATGCACTCAACCCGGTGGCGGACAGTTACGGCGGAGGCACGGAAATCTGGCGCTTGCAATACCCTGGCATGCCCCATAAGCATTTCTATCCACGCCAACCCAAATCGCCATTCGACGGCCCGGCGCCTGGCGGGAAGCTGGTGATCACCCGCGACGCCACCACGCGCATTGTCGAATGCGCGATCCCCTGGACGGAACTGGCCGAAGTGAAGAAGGCCATCGACGCCGGCCACACCTTCAAATTCTCCTATCGGGTCAACGATAATGCCGGTGTGGGGTGCATGGAACTGAGTAAGAATCGCAGTATCGCCAAACTGAACGGCTCGTTCACCGTCGACTGGGTTGAACATTGGGCTAACGAACTGGAATTCGGCGTGGAGAAATAAGTAGAGCTTGTCCCATTGTACGTGCAAATGACGTCAATAATGTTTATGACCATCACCGTGTGTGTTCTGGTCGGTGTGTTGCTCCTCACCTGCGTCGTGCTGCCGCTGGTGCAATACATCCGGCGCACGCTGGCGCCGGTGCGCCAGGCGCCGGCGCGGGTGCTGGTGGCGCAGGAACAGGCCACCACTATCGCACCGGGCTGGCTGATGAGTGCGCTGCTGACGTCCCGCTACACCCGCTTCTTCTTCGATGATTGGCAGACTCGGCAATACATGGTGACTTTTGAACTCGGGGCGCCGGATTACGAGCGACTGGACTTTCTGGTACGCGAGTCAAATTTTTACCAATACCAACCGGACGATACGGGCCTGCTGGTATATAAAGGCGACAAACTGCTCAAATTCACGCCCCTGGGGCCGATGTCGGGAAATGCAACGTGAGCGCATTCCCCTTTCCCGGCGCTCGCGCTTCGGCTATAATGAAGAACAGGTATGCTCACAGAACTCTACATCGATAGTTTCGCACTCATCGATAAGTTGACCGTCACCTTCTCACCCGGCTTGAATATCCTTACCGGAGAGACTGGCGCCGGAAAATCGATCGTGATTGACGCCATCAATGTGCTGCTGGGTGAGCGCGCGGGTACCGACCTGGTGCGGACCGGCACCTCGCGCGCGTTATTGCAAGCCACCTTTGACGTCTCGGCAACCCCCCATCTGCTTTCCACGCTCATCGATATTGGGGTTGAGCCGGAAGACGGGCTTCTCATCTTCTCCCGCGAAGTAGCGCGCGAGGGACGCAACGTGGCGCGCATCAATGGGCGAACCTGTCCGGTCAGTGTCATCCGCCAGGTGGGCGACATCCTCGTCGATCTGCACGGGCAACATGAACACCAATCACTGCTCCGCGAGGACCACCATCTGGATTTTCTGGATGCACTCGGCGATGAAGCATTCCAGCTTTGTCGCACCGAGGTTGCCACGCTGGTACGACGACGCAATGCGCTGCAACAGGAATTGGACAACTTGCAAACGGATGAACGCGACCGCCTGCGCGCCATCGATCTGCTGACCTTCCAGGTGGAAGAAATCGACAGAGCAGACCTGCACCCCGCGGAGGAAGCGGAATTGCTTGGCGAACGCCTGCGTCTGGCAAACGCTGAGAAACTCCATGCGGCAGCGACGGCCGTCTACGGACTGCTCTATGAAGGTGAAGAGGGTCGTTCAGTGCTGGATGCCTTGGGCGAAGCTGAAATGTCTTTCGCGAGTCTGCTACGCTTTGACCAGACCCTCACCCCCCTGGTCACCACGCTGGAAACCGCAACCGTGCAGATTGCCGACCTGTGCCACGATATTGCCGCGTATCGTGATTCCATGCAGTTTGATCCGGAACGGCTGGAAGAACTTGAAGAACGACTGAATCTCATCAATGCGCTGAAACGGAAATATGGCGAGGATATTCCCACCATACTTGCCTATGGCGAAGACAAACGCGCGGAACTCCACCAACTTGCGCACCACGAAGAACGGCAGGACGAACTGCGAGCGCAACTAGCCCGTGTGGAGATCACCCTGGCGCAACTAGCCGTCGATCTTTCCGCACGCCGCCGGCAAATAGCAGAACTATTGGCCGTCGAAGTGCAAGCCGAACTCATACATCTGGGCATGCCGCGTGCGCAATTCTCCGTCGAGATTACCCGGCAAGCACAGGAGAATGGCTTACCCGTGGATGGCGAAACCGTGGCCATCTCCACACGGGGCATTGACGTGGTAGCGTTTCACATTTCCGCCAATGCGGGTGAACCACCCAAACCGCTGGCGAGAGTGGCCTCAGGTGGTGAACTCTCCCGCGTTATGCTGGCCTTAAAAGCCGTCTCGGCACGCGGATCCGGTGTTCCAACGCTCATCTTCGACGAAATCGACACCGGCATTGGCGGTCGTACCGCGGAAGCCGTCGGGGAGAAACTCGCGCAGGTGGCGCGACGTGCGCAACTCATTTGCGTCACGCACCTGGCGCAACTCGCCTATTACGCCGACACGCATTTTCTGCTGGATAAAATCGTGGAAGGCGACCGTACCATAAGTCGCATGCGCGCCCTGAACGATGAAGACCGCATCGATGAATTGGCCCGTTTGCAAGCCGGCGGCCGCATCAGCGATGCGGTGCGCAACCATGTCCGTGATGTACTGGGAGAAATCCGCGCGCAACAGAGCGGATCGTTATTCTGAATGACGGAAACCGCGTCGCATACCCCGCATTCACGGGATACGCGCGTTGTGTGCAGGCGGCACACCGTTTCGCTCCCTCAGGCAACTGCTCCAGCTTTCTCCTCATCTTTCACCACGCCATCCCGATGCACCACCGGTAACCCGGCGTCATACCAGTCCTGCATGCCGGCGGCGTAGACCCACACATACTGAAACCCGAGTTGTAGGAGAATCTTTGCCGCGGTGGTGCTGGCGGTACATTGGGTATTTGCGCAGTATACGATGAGGTGTTCCGTGTGCCCGAAGAGCAAAGGCGCCAGATCACGAAGCACCGGTAAGGGCACATTCATCGAACCGGGCAGGTGCAGGCGCGTATAATGCTCGTGGGGCAATACGTCGATGAGGTGAAAAGGTTCACCGCGCTGCCAGCGCGCCACCAATTCTTCCCTGGTGAGTTCCACTACAGCCTTCGTGTCGTCTGTCATGCTTCGTCCTCACTTTTTAGAGCCTGCCCCAAAGCATTGCTCTATATAGAACTATTCTAATATACCCATTGTATCATCCCATTGACCATGCAACTTCCCGCCGTGTCGGAATCTTTCTAACGGTAGTCTCTTCTCTGTAGGATTCCGATCCAAACCGTCGAATTAGGTGATACTGAGGTAATATCCGTGGACAATATGACTGTAGCTGAAGCAACGGTAGTGCCGTTGACCCCTATCCGCAAGGCGATCGCCGACCGCATGGTCTTGAGCAAGACCACCATTCCGCATGCCTATGTGATGATGGATATCGATATGACTGCCGCCCTGGTCTTTCGTGAGGCTTTTAATGCTGGTGAATATGGCAATACCGAAGGCGCGCGGATTTCTGTTAATGACCTGGTGCTGAAAAGCGTGGCGCTGGCCTTGCGCGAAGTACCGGCCGTGAACGCCACCTTCGAAGATGATGCCGTGGTGTTGCAGCCGCGCGTGAACGTCGGCGTGGTAGTGGCGATTGACGGCGATGAAGGCATCCTGGTGCCGGTGCTGCCGGATACGGATCGGATGTCATTACCGGAGATGAGTCGCACGGTGCGCGAAAAGGCCGAACTGGCGCGGAAGAAACGACTGCGTGCGCGGGACAGCATGGGGGGTACGTTCACCATTTCCAATATCGGCATGTTTGGCGCGACCTATTTAGTGGCGGTCGTGCAACCGCCCCAGGTGGGGATTCTGGGGGTGGGCGCGGTGACGCGCGTGCCGGCAGTGGACGGCGATGCTATCGTGCTGAAATCGGTCATGGGCGTGGCCCTCTCGTTTGATCATCGCGCCGTCGATGGTGCGGTCGCGGCAAAATTTGTCGCGGCACTTAACGCCATCCTGCGGGACCCAACTCGGCTGGTATAACCCGCTGATGATTCAGAATCTGTTCGCGAAGGACACGCATGCCGATCGATGATTCAACCTTCCGTGGCGAGGCTACACGGGCGATACATGGCGGGCAAGCCCCTGACCCGGGGTACGGTGCGGTGACGCCACCGATTTACCAGACGGTTTCCTTCGCCTTTGACTCAGTTGAGCAGGCCGTCGCCCGTTCCGCGCATCTGGAGGAAGGTTACAATTATACCCGCGTGGCCAATCCCACGACTGATGTGTTGGAGAGCAAATTGGCTCTGCTGGAGGGTGCGGAAGGCTGTGTAGCATTCGGGTCGGGCATGGGAGCGATCAGTGCGTTGTTGCTGGGCGTCTGTCGCACGGGTGATCATGTCGTGTGCGCGAGTACGATTTATGGCGCAACCCACGGCCTGCTCACCGGACCATTGCAGCGCTGGGGCATAGGGTGCACCTTCGTCGATGCGCGTGAACCCGGCAACATCACCCGCGCGATCCGACCTGATACACGCTTGATTTACCTGGAAAGTCCGGCGAATCCGAACTTGCGTCTGGTGGATCTGGAATCAGTGTCGCAACTCGCCCACGACCGTGGTGTCCCTGTCGCGATTGACAACACCTTCGCCACCTCTGTGAATCAACAGCCATTACGTCTCGGTGTCGATCTGGTGGTCTACAGTGCCTCGAAATACATCAGTGGCCACGGCGACACCCTGGGCGGCGCGGTGCTGGGCAACGCGGAGTTCCTACGTCATATCCGCGCCGCGGAAATTCTTTTCGGCGCCACCATGAGCCCGCTGAATGCCTTCTTGCTGATTCGTGGTGCACAAACATTACCATTGCGCATGGCACGCCATAACGCCAGCGCACAGGCTGTCGCGCAATGGCTGGAAACACAACCACGCGTCACCCGCACCCTGTATCCGGGCTTGCGCAGTCACCTGCAGCATGATCTGGCGGTTCGTCAGATGCGCGGATTCGGTGGAGTGGTGAGTTTTGAAGTGGCGGATGACGCCACGGCGCAGCAGGTAATCGACGCGACCCGTCTTTGCACCATCGCCGCCAGTCTGGGCGATGTGAAGACGCTCATTGCTCAACCCGCGCGGATGTCGCACCGTTTTATGTCGCCACAAGCGCGCGAAGAAGCGGGAATCAGCGATCGGCTGATCCGCCTTTCCGTAGGGTTAGAAGATGTCGAAGACATCATCGCCGACCTTGACTCCGCGTTGAATGCGAGGACGACCGCATGACCAGCCGCGAGATCGTCACGCGTACTATCGAGTGCTCCGGTCCGTCGCGGCTCGCTTACGGATTCGCTTCCGGCCACTTTTCCGACATCTGCGGGATGGGTATCGCACCAAGCCCGACCTGGCACTCCACACGAGATTTGCGTTCCGAGTTTCCGGATTTCGGTGGAGAACTCTGGGAAGACGAATGGGGCAACGTCTGGGGTCGGTTGGACAACTTCTCAAAAGGCGAAAGCCTGCAGGGCGCGTTGCGCGAATGGACGGACCTGCCGACCTACCACTGGCCCGATCTCGATGCTCCGGCACGCTATCGGGAATGCGGGGAAGTGTGGCGCGCCCATCCAGACCACTACCACCTCGGTTTCATCAACGGGTGGGCCTTCAATATCTGTCGCTACCTGCGGAAATTTGAAACCTTTCTCATGGACATTGCCGCGGAACCCGCGTTAGTGGCCCGACTCCTCGCCCGCACCGACGAGTTGATTTGCCGGCAAATTGATTGTATGGCGGATGCCGGCGCCGATGGCGTGATGGTTGGTGAAGACTGGGGGACCCAGGATCGCCTACTGATCCATCCCACCACCTGGCGGGAACTCTTCCGACCCGGTATCGCCCGCTGCTGCGCCCACGCGCAGGCACGTGGGCTGCACGTCTGGATGCATTCCTGCGGGTGTATGACGGCGATCATCCCCGACCTCATCGACTGCGGCGTGCAAGTACTGCAGTTCGACCAGCCCGCGCTGCACGACATAGACGCGCTGGGCGATTCGTTCGGGGGCCGTGTGACCTTCTGGTGTCCGGTGGATATCCAGACGACGATGCAAACCGGTGATTACGCCCAAATCACCGCTGAAGCGCGCCATCTTGTTGACGCACTGGGACATTTTAACGGCGGTTTCATCGCCGGCGAATACCCGAGTTGGGACGCGATCGGCGTCGCGCCGGCATGGGCGGATTGGGCGTGCGCGGCATTCATGGAACACGGCGGACGACCGGGAGACGTGTTATAATAGACGCGGCCGAACATCCAGCATCCACAAGGAGCATCCCCATGACTCTGGCGCCCGGACACTATATGCGGCAGGAGATCAACGAGCAACCCGCGGCGATTGCGCGGCTCCTCACCGCGGAAACTGATCACGTATGGGCGCTCGCGGAGCGCTGGGCGCAACGCCCACCGCGCTTTATCGCCATCGCGGCCCGTGGGACTTCAGACCATGCGGCACTGTACGGGAAATACCTGTTCGAAATCATCAATGGCATCTTCGTCGGCCTGGCGGCGCCGTCGGTTGCCAGTATATATCACGCGGATGTCGAAATGGAGGGCGCGCTAGTGCTCGGGATCTCCCAGTCCGGCGCCGCGGAAGATGTCATCGAAGTGCTGGCGCAGGCCCGCCGCGCCGGCGCGGATACGTTAGCTATCACGAATGATGCTGATTCGCCATTAGCGCGGGCCGCGGATGATTGCCTCCCGTTGCACGCCAACCCCGAACTGGCGGTCGCCGCTACCAAAACCTTCACCAGCACAATGACCGTGCTCTTCATGCTTGCGGCCGCTATGAAGCGGGATGCGGTGCTGTATCACGACGCGGAGCACCTGCCGGAGTTAATCAGCGCGGTGCTGGCGACGGAAACGGAAATTCGCGCCCGCGTGGAACGCTTCCGCTTCCTGGAGGAATGTGTGGTACTCGGACGCGGGTATAATCTGGCCACGGCGTATGAGCTGGCGTTAAAGCTGCGTGAAACCTCGTACATTCGCGCGCAGCCGTTCGCTTCTCCGGATTTCGTACATGGGCCCATCGCCATCCTCGAAGCGGGCTATCCGGTCATCGCCATCGCCAACGAAGGCCCGACCTTACCGACCGTCCTGGATGTGCTGGCCAAAATTAAAGCTCGCGGCGCGGAAACGATCGTCATCGGCAACGCCCGCGAAGCATTGCAGTTAGCTGATATCGCCTTCCCCACGCCAACCGCCCTGCCCACGCCCGAGTATCTCAGTCCGTTCCCCGCCATAGTCGCCGGACAAATCTTTGCGTATGCGCTCTCGGTCCTGAAAGGGCACAACCCGGACACCCCACGAGGACTGAACAAGGTGACCGTGACGCGATGACGCCGCGGGGGAATTATCTTACGACAACTGGGTATACGTTTTTGGCGCCATATTCTCCGCCATGGTCCACACCGTGGCAGTATGCTTCGCCAGACGGAAAACCACGAAGGCCTCATAACCGAATTGCTCGACGATGGGCTGCAGGAATGGACGCTCCGCAACGAGCTGCTGCTTCAGCGCCAGGTCGCCGAGAAACTCCACCGTGCCGCTGACGCGTACCTGTACCCCATCCTGCTGGTTGAACACGCATAATTCGGCGACGGGCTGCTGTTCCAGTTGATTGGTCATCTCTTTCCCCTTACCGGTATGGAAGTAGATGCCGGACTCATCCGCACGAAAAAGCATCATGCCGCGCACATGCGGCACGCCGTCTTCCGTGGTGGCCAGATATACCAGCGGATTGGCATTCAAAAACGCGAAAATTTCGTCTTTTGTCATGGTAGACTCCTTTCAAAGTCGCCCTGGCGCGTGTGCCAGGCGACAGTTAATCCTAGCAGATTATAGCGCCCCGTCAATAGCCCAAATGATGTATAACCTGCATGATTCATAACATTTCGAATAATGCCACCGTTAGCCCGGCAGTCAACTATTACATGAATAATCCGGGATAAAGGTATTGACCGCCAGGCTAACCCGCATGATTCATGAACACAGGATCTATTTAGATGGTCTATTGAATCCTGCTATGCCGTATGCGTTTCTGCTGGTCAGCGTAAGCCTGGCAGGTCTAGGAGATGAGCGAGTCGAATAGATGCGCCATGTCCGGGAGACCCTGGAGGCGATGTCATGCAATGCCCACAATGCCACATTGAAGCCACCCAAGTCGGGGTGTTCTGGATTTGTCCGACGCATGGGCAAATACCGGAGCTGAAACCTGTCGCCCCCTTGCGCATTTTCCTCAGCTACGGCCATGACGCCAACGAGGAACTGGTCCGCCGCATTTACGCTAATCTGAAACAACGCGGGCACGATGTCTGGTTTGACAAACACGACATCACCTTCGGCGACGACTGGCGGCGCTCCATCACGTCCGGCATTACGGAGTGCGACCGCTTCTTTTCCTTCCTCTCGAAACATTCCACCCGCGATCCCGGCGTCTGCCTCGATGAGATCGCCATCGCCATCGGCGCAAAAGGCGGCAACATCCAAACCATTCTCGTCGAAAGCGAGCGCGAGGTGGCGCCGCCGCCCAGTATCAGCCACCTCCAATGGCTCGACATGCACGACTGGAAACAAGCACACGGTGATGTGCGTTCAGAGAACGACAAGGACGGTAATCCGTATGCGGTCGGCGATACTGCCTGGGAGCAATGGTATCAGGCCAGGCTCGATGAAATCGTCGCCGTGGTGGAGAGCGACGAAAGCCGGCGCTTTGCCGGTGAAATCGAAACGCTCGAAGACCGGCTCAAGCCGACGGTTTCCGACTTTGCGGCCGATGCGCGCATCCGCCAATTGCTGGAGAAAAAACTTGTCGGGAGGACGTGGCTGTTTGAGGCGGTTGAAAAGTGGCGAACCGACGACGAGCAGGCCTCAAGGCTCTTCTGGCTCATGGGTGCTCCAGGCATTGGCAAGAGCGCCTTCGCCGCCCATCTCGCGCATGAATATGGCCGGGGTACCGTCATCGCCGTCCAGTTTTGTGATTGGAAGAAACCTGACCACCGCGACGCCTGCCGCATCATTCGCACGCTGGCGTTCCAGATCGCCACCCGGCTGCCCGACTATCGCAAGCTGCTGCTGACGCTGCCGATTATGACCGAACTGGACCGGAAGAATTCCGCTGAGTTGTTCGACGGTCTGCTCACCAACCCCCTGAAGCTGTCCATCAGCGGCGGACGCGAGCGGTATCTCATCGTCATTGACGCACTCGACGAAGCCGGCGACGATGGACGCAACGAACTCGTGGAAGTCCTGGCCCGGTATGCCGGGCAACTTCCCGACTGGATTGGCCTGGTCGTCACCAGCCGGCCGGAGTTTGACGTGACCACGCCCTTCCAGGCGTTGAAGCCCTTCTCCTTCGAGACCCAATCCGCGGCCAACAGCGAAGACATCTGCGCCTACCTGTGGAGCGAACTGGCGACGCAACTCCAGCCCCGCCCGGACGCCGACCGCCTCGTGGAGCAAATCCTGGAAATGAGCGAAGGCGTGTTCCTCTACGCCGAACGCTTCTGCGATGACGTGCAACGCGGCCACCTCTCGCTCGACCACCCGGAGCAATTCCCGGAAGGCCTCGGTGGCATCTTCTGCCAATACTTCCAGCGCCAGTTCCCCGACATAGAAAAGTTCCGCAAAGTCGTGCGCCCCGCGCTGCGCGCCATCCTCGCCGCCCGCGAACCGCTACCCGTGGAAATCCTCCAACGCCTCTTTAACTGGCAGGACGAGGAACTCCGCGACTTCACCCGCCCGCTTGGTTCGCTTTTTCCGGTTACAGCCGACGGCGTTCATGAAGTAATTAAACCCTACCACAAGTCACTCGCCGACTGGGTGACGGATGACGGAAAAGCAGGGTCGTATTTCGTGAGTATGAACGAGGGGTACCGGATACTGGCTGAACACTGTTGGCACGAGTGGATAAACAGAACTGGAATCGTGTCTATCTTCACTTTGCGGGATGGGCCATTTTATCTTCATGTCACTGGTCGATCTCAGGAGCAGAAGATGCTGTTATTGAACCCCGAGTTCCAACACCAAAGATCAGAGAATGGAATGGGAGGTATTTACCTTATCTACAGTCATGATGATTCTGGATTCACCCGGCGGTTAGAGGAGGATCTAGAGAAAGCAGGATACTTGCAACATCGCATAAATAAAGATGGTACTCGTACATCTTTTCAGCAGCAAGTTCAATCGAATATTCAATATGCGGGCGTAGTTGTAGTAGTTGTATCGCTTAATTTATCAAAGCGATTCTGGGCGATAGAGGATGTAGAGTGCGCGCTAGAACAAAGAATTCCAGTACTTCCAATTGTGATTGACGATGATTTGTTATTCCTTAATAAGTTACAGATAATGCCTCTTAACATGCGAGGATGGGAGATTTTGGAATCTGTTTACCAGAGCGGCTTCCGTCAGCTAGTTGGATTTTTACAGCAATACTGCGTAACCATGTTCCAGCAAAATGAGCCGTGATGAACTGCTCACATGATTGTGTCCCATTAATCTATCTCTTGGGGAATACGGGGACAGGTTATCTTTTTATCAACAGTTATGCTATACTCTTTCCTGCGGATGCTATCACGGTGCGTTTCGCACGGGTGGTAGCGCCGGGGTGTCCGCCCCATCTGACGCAACAGTTTCATCGGGGGAGAAGCGGGTGAACGGGGGCAAGGGTTGGGGATGGGGGTCCGGTTATAGGATAGGTGAGGAACGATCGGTTTTCGCATATTGCGCGACACCGTTGACGAACCGACCCCCCCGTGCTATGGTACCCTCAGACGCGACCGTGAGGAAGCTGCCTTGATCGAGTGGTTTGACTGTTGCGTGGAAATCGGACGGCGAAGTGTGCCGTCGCCGTTGTGGGTGCCGGACGCGGCGGAGTTGGTGGCGTTGTACGATGAGTTGGGCATCGGGCGCGCCCTGGTGGCCCACGCGTGCCTGACCGAGATGAACGGGCCGGCGGGCAACGCGCGGGCGGTAGACGCACTGCACGATTACCCGCAATTGCTGCCCACATGGAGCATTCTGCCGCCGCAGACGGGGGAGATGGGTACCATCCCCGAATTCCTGGCCGGCATGCGCGCGGCAGGAGTGCGGGCACTGTGGGCCATCCCGGACGGCTATCTGCTGAATATGCTCACCTTCGGTCCGCTTTTCGAGGAGTTGGTGGCGCGTAAGATTCCCCTCTTCCTGCGCCTGGCGCGTCTGGAATCCTGGGAGACCCTCACCAACCTGCTGGCGGAAGCGCCGGCAGGCTTGCGGATGGCAGTGACGCTGCCCAGCGTGTGGGGGCAGGAACGCTATTTTCGCCCGCTGCTGGAGCGCTATCCCGGCCTCCACGTCATCACCAGCCTCTTCATGGTGGCCGGCGCGTACCAGAGCCATGTCGATCGGTACGGCGCGCGCCAACTACTCTTCGGCACAGATTTTCCCAACCAGCAACCTGGCGGCGCACTGTTGATGCTGCTGCACAGCGGGCTACAGGACGCAGAGATCGCCGCTATCGCCGGTGGCAACCTGCAGCTGATGCTGGAGGAGGTGCGTCTATGAGCCGCCGCACGCCGTTAGTCGAAGAGTTCCTGGCGCGGGGGATTGTGCCGGAGTGCCCGGTGATCGACATGCACACGCACCCCGACGCTAACCACGCCATCTATTTCCCGGACAACACGCCGGAGGGTATCCTGCGCACCATGGATCGCTGCGGGGTGCGCACCCTGGCCATTGCCCCGCACGACGCGCTCGTTGACGCACCTTACGGCAACGCCAAATCGCTGGCCATGCACCGGGCGCATCCCGAGCGCTTCCTCGTCTACTGGTGCTTCAACCCCAATTTCCCCGAGCTAACAGAGGAAGCGAAAGACGCGGTGCTGACGCAGCCCGGCGTGATTGGCTACAAATTTCTGCCCCCATATCACCACTATCCGCTGACAGGGCCCAACTACCAGCCGCTCTTCGCCCACGCGCACGCGTATAAACGGATCGTGCTCACCCACACGTGGCGCGACCCCACCTGCGACGCGGCGAGCATCCGTTGGCTGGCAGAACGCTACCCGGAAATGCGCCTGCTGATGGGCCATTCCTGCTGGGATGATTTCGACGGCGCCTTCGCCCTGGCGCGCGACTTCCCCCATGTCTACCTGGAGCTGACTGCGTGCGAGCGCATGCCTGCCTTCATTGATCGCGCCGTGCGCGAGGTGGGCGCGCACAAGCTGGTCTACGGCACCGACCTGCCGTGGTTCGATCCCTTCTTCAGCATCGGCTGCGTGCTATTTGCCGACATCGACGACGACGACCGCCACGCCATCCTGCACGGCAATGCCGAGTGGTTGCTGGCGCAACAAAAGGAGCATCGCCTTGACTACTCCCCTGCTGGCTATTGACGGCGGTACCCCCGCCATCCGCGAACCGCTGCCTGGTGGCGGCTTGGGCGTTGAGCTGATCGACGACGCCGAAATCGAGGCGGCCACGCGTGTGCTGCGCAGCAAGCGCATGTTCCGCTTCGGCAACGGCGACGAGTGTCAGACCCTGGAGGCCGAGGCGGCGGCGTGGCAAGGCGTGCAATACGCTGTCTTCGTCAATTCCGGCACCTCTGCACTGGTCTGTGCGCTGGCCGGGCTGGGCATCGGTCCCGGCGACGAGGTGATTGTGCCCGGCTACACCTACATTGCCACCGGCGCCGCCGTGGTCGCGGTAGGCGCGGTGCCGGTGATCGCCGAAATCGACGACTCGCTGGGCCTGGACCCCGCCGACGTGGCGCAGAAGATCACTCCCTATACCCGTGCCGTCATCCCCGTACACATGCAGGGGGTACCGTGTCGCCTGGCGCAGTTGAAGGCGATCACCGACACTCACGGCATCGCTCTGGTAGAGGATTGTTGCCAGGCGGTGGGCGCCAGTTACCGGGGCAAAGCCGCCGGCGCGTGGGGGCAGGCCTCGGCGTGGAGCCTGAACTATTTCAAGGCCATCACCTGCGGCGAAGGCGGCGTGATGTTCACTGACGACCCCACAGTGCTGGAGCGCGCCAGCTTCCAGGCTGACCCCGCCTTCCCGATGTGGCAAGGGATCAACGCGTGGCGCACGCCGCCTTTCAGCCGCGACTGTTTCCGTGGCAACGAGATCACCGCCGCCATTGCGCGGGTGCAGCTTGAAAAACTTCCCCGCGTGCTGGCACACTGTCGCGGGCTGAAGCACCGCCTGCTGGTGCAACTGGCCCCGCCGCGCCATTACGCGCTGCAGCATGTGGATGACCCCGACGGCGAAATCGGCATGAGCTTCGCGATGCTCGCGCACACTCCCGAGTTGGCTCTGCGCATGAGCGACGCCCTCGGCGCCGAGGGCCTGCCCGTGGGCACCGCCTACAACAAAGCCGGCTTCCCCGACCGCCACGTCTACGCCTATTGGGATTCCATCCTCACCCAAACCGGCGCCACCGCCGCCGGCTACCCCTGGCGCGACCCCACTTACCACGGCGCCGTCCGCTATGCCGAGGACATTTGCCCCCGCACCCTGGACCTTCTCACCCGCGCCCTCCGCCTCTCCCTGCACCTCAACCTGACCGAGGCCCACATAGACCAGATGGCGGAGGCGATCAATAAGGTGGATGGAGGATTGTAGGAAGCCCAACAATCGCGAGCCCGCCGCTCCGCCATGGGCACACAGTCGGTGGGGAGGTAACTTGATCTTCTGGTCGTCAACGTATCCCGCAGCGCGTGCCCGCTGTGGCACGCTGGGGAGTATCTGCTATGCCGTGTACGCGACCCGCTAACACGGTGACGAACTACGCGGTTTTGGGTTGCGGGGACGTTGTTGCCCGCGGTACAGGCGCGCCACGGCGGGCGCGCGCTACCGGCCACGGGCGAAACCGTGTGTCGGTTCCGCCCAGTAGGAGTTTACGCAGACCTGCTGATATCCAGCATCACGAACGTATTACGCGTCCCCTTATTACGCCGTCTTTCGCCCACGGTCGTCATCGGCAGCGTGGACGCCAAGTCCGTGAAGAAATACCGTCACCAACGACGAACACCCCCCGCGTCGATGGCGTGGGGGGTGTTCTCTTGTCGGTGTGTGCTACTGGGCCGGCGTGGCGGGCGGCTCGGTGATGAGGCCGTTTTCGTTATACTTCACGAGCTTCGTCAGCGTCATCATCTTTTCCACCGGACGCCCCTTCACCGTGTCGTGATCTGCCAGCCATTTGTAGAGGGGCAGGCGCCAATCGGGGAAGATGGTCACCGGCGCGGCATCGGCCTTCTTCATGCTGTCGCAATTATTGTACAGGTAGTCGTCCACGATCAGGTGGTACGTCTTCTTCGGGTCGAGGGCCTCCCCGCTGCGCATGACGGTGAATTTGCCGTCGGCGACCGCCAGCCCGCACAGGCCGATCTGATCACCGCGCGGGGAGATGAGCTCCAGCAACTGCTGCCCGGTGATGCTGATGCGATACAGCCTGTCGTCGAAGGGGAGCATGTTGATTACGTCTGCCTTGGTGAACGCCCCCGCAGGCAGGTCTTGCCGCATGCCGCCCATGTTGATGGCCGCGAATTCCGAGTTCGGGTCGTTGGCCAGCCAGCCATGCAACGCGAAGGCGGCCCCGGTGGTGGAGCGCCACAACCCGGTAGTGCTGGCGCCCAGCGGCTTGTTGTAGTCGGGCCCGAGCTTCGCCATGTGACGGTCGATTATCGTGGTGATCGCCGGGTCGAGGGCCGGGTTGCGTTGCGCCAATGTCACCTGCTTGGCACTCGTCACGTGCGCGCCGTCGGCATCGACGTCCAGGTCGATGCGTCCGTAGGTGGACCAGCGCGAGCCGTTCGCGATCACCCAGGTGTCCGTATCTGCAAGACTTCCCCCGCCCACATCATGGGAAAACCCACCGATCATCAGCGGAATACGCAGATCCACTACCGCCCTTGCCAGGGTTGATAAATCAGCAGGGGGGAGGCTGGAGACGACCACGACCACCTGCGCCCCCTTCAGGCGCGCTTCCTGCGTCGCCACGCGTAGCGCGGGCTCGGGAGGTATCACCTTCAACAGTCCCAGGTTCACCGAGGGCGGCAAGCTCGGGGTGATCAACCCGATCACCGCCACCTTTACGCCCTGCGCGTCGACGATGATGTACGGCTTTGCCACCTCGACCGGCGTACCCGCGGTGTTGATCAGGTTCGCGGCAAGGAAGGGGAAGGTTGCCTGCCCACCCAGCCGTAAGAACTGCCCGCGCCCGAAGGCGAATTCCTGCATGCTCACCGCACTGGCCGTGAAGCCCATCGCGTTCAGCACTTCGATGTCCGGCTCGCCCTCCAGCATGTTGGAGAGCGGCGAGTATCCGATGTTGTCGCCGGCGCTGAGGACCAGGTATTTGCCCGGCGCGAAATCTTCGCGCGCTTTCCAGGCCGCCAGCATCGACGCGGCGCCGCCGATCTGGTAGCCGTCCATCAGGCTCCCCTTCAACGCGCCGTGCATGTCACCTGTGGTGAGAATCCGCACCGGCACCGCCCACCCGGGCGCAACGAGACACAACATAAGGGCCCATCCCCAGATGCGACGCATAAGCTACCTCCATGAAGCGTAATGTATCAATTTTACGAATTTTACTCGAAGGCGTCAATTGGTGTTGAGTCGGCCACCCCGCAGCGCGTGCCCGCTGTGGCACGCTGGGGAGTATCTGCTATGCCGTGTACGCAACCCGCTAACACGGTGACGAACTACGCCGGTTGTGGGTTGCGGAGACGATGCTGTTGCGACACAAGCGCACCGGCGGGCGCGCACTACGGGATACCGCGGAGAAGTGGGAGAGCGGGGTGTCAGTTCAACCCCTTACCGTTGCGGTGCGGATTCGGTTATAATGCCTGTGCACAGCATTACGTCTACCAAATATCAGGCGGGAACAGGCCATGCGCATCGTTTATATTGCCGCGGGGGCCGGCGACATGTATTGCGGGGCATGCGCGCGCGATATCGCGCTCATTCGCGCGCTCATCGCGCGCGGGCACGATGTGCAGGTCTATCCGCTGTATACTCCGCTGCGCCTTGATGGCGGGGCGCCGGTGATCACGCGTCCCATCACCTTTGGTGGTATCAACGTCTACCTGCAACAGCTCTCACCGCTCTTTCAGCATCTCCCGCAGTGGCTCGCGCGCGTGCTCGATGGTCCCGGTTTTCTCAACTGGGTCTCGCGGTTCGCGATTCACACCAAAGCGGAAGATGTGGGCCCCCTTACGGTATCCATGCTCGCGGGGCGCAACGGTCGCCAGCGTGTCGAGTTGGACCGTCTGCTGGATTTTCTCGCCGCGGATACGCTTCCCGATGTCGTGAATATCACCAACTCCTTGCTCTCCGGCATCGCCCCGGCACTCAAAGAACGCCTGGGGGTGCCCATCGTCTGTAATGTTCAGGGGGAAGACCTGTTTGTTGCCGGGTTGCCCGCGCTGGATCGGGAACGCGCCCACGCCCTGATCCGCGCTCATGCCGCCTCGGTTGATTTATACCTGGCTCCCGGCGAAGCCTACGCGCGCTACATGACGAAATTCCTGGATATTGCCCCGGCGCAGATGCGTGTGGCGCGTGCCGGCGTTGATGTGCAGGCCTATTATCCGGACGGCGATGCACCGACGACTCCGTTCATCATCGGCTACCTGTCAGTCATTATTCCGTCCAAGGGGTTGGACTTGCTGGTTGAAGCGCTGCGCCGACTGGTGCATGAGGAAAAGCGCGACGTCCACCTGCATGTTGCCGGGAAAGTGCTGAACCCCGGCTACGCGCATGCGGTGCGCACGACGATCGCGGATGCGGGTCTTCAAGACCGAGTCGTCTTCCTGGGGGAAGTCGATTATGCCGCGAAAATCGCTTTCCTGCGTACCTGCTCCGTGGTGGCGGCCACCAGCCGCCATGCAGAATCGCGCGCCTTGGCAACAATCGAAGCGATGGCCTGCGGCGTACCCGTCGTCATGCCGCACTCCGGTATCTTCCTGGAGATTCGCGAGTTGACCGACGCCGGTGATCTCTACACCGCCGGCGACTCCTTATCCCTGGCGAAGGCCCTTTCCCGGGTGATGGATGACCCCACGCAGGCCCACACTCAGGCGACGCACGGCATTGACGGCATCGTCACCCATTTCTCGGCCCAACGCATGGCCGACGATGTGCTGGCCGCTTATGCGACGCTCCCCGGGATACGCGCAACTACAAAAACCCGTTAACGGTGTCGAATCAGGTATCCGCTGAGCTGTCTCCAGCAGCCCAATTATGGATATGGGAAAATTCGACCGTTTTGCCGGGAGGACCGATGCATCTCCGCTTTCTGTTGGTTATTACGTTCCTTGCCCTGCTCATCATTATGACCTTGCCGGGCGTTGCCGCGGACTGGCCGCAGTGGCGGGGCATCAATCGCGATGGGCGTTCTCTCGAAGTGCCGCTAAAACTCCCAGCCAAACAATTGCTCTGGCGCCGTGCATTAGCCGGGGAGGCGCATGGCGGCATCGTGGTGGCTGATGGATTTGTCGTGCTCCCGGATCACGGAGACGGTAAGGATTACCTCCGCTGCGTGAAGGCCGATTCCGGCGAGCCGGTATGGACCTATACGCGCGATGCCGCCGAGGAGTTGAATTACGGGCCGGCGCCACGCGCCACGCCGCTCATTGCCCATGGTAAAGTTTATGCCCTTTCCGCATTCGGAAAACTGGATTGCCTGAACCTGCAAACCGGAGCGCTCATCTGGCAAAAAGACCTGGTGGCGGATTTCTCCGCCACGTTGCCACAGTGGGGCTACACCGCATCACCGCTCATTGCCGCGGGCAAACTCATCATCAACCCCGGAGCGCCCAACGCCGGCCTGGTAGCGCTGGACCCCGAATCCGGTTACCAACTCTGGAGCACCCCGGGCGCTCCGGCGGCCTACGCCAGCTTTATCGCCGGAGTCTTCGGTGGGAAAGCGCAAGTGATTGGGTATGATGCGGAATCGCTGGGCGGGTGGGAGTTGGCGACGGGCAAACGGCTGTGGACCTTGAAACCGGACAATGGCGGTGATTTCAATG
>Ga0073936_10002220_pt1 | contig 29127 bp, 12 predicted proteins | sample AliMusrvi5mmetaG_FD_87041 | JGI IMG/M metagenome (GOLD analysis project Ga0073936, IMG submission 87041) | Freshwater lake bacterial and archeal communities from Alinen Mustajarvi, Finland, to study Microbial Dark Matter (Phase II) - Alinen... | ecosystem: Environmental > Aquatic > Freshwater >...
GCCGAAGCTGCGCTGGCCGCGTTGAAGACGCTCCTCGACTCCGCAAAGTTGGTCGATGGCAAGCACACGGCGGCGACCAAGGCCAAGGTGGAGAAGCTGCTGACGAAGGCGTAGGCATCTTTGCTCTTGGTTCGGTCAGGATTGTTCAAGCCGGGGTAAAGACCAGACATCATGAACAGGGGTGGCTTTTCATGGCGGCGGTTCTTGGGTGTCTCTGCCGCGCAGTCCAGACTTTCCCGTGCCATCGGTATTCCGCTGAGCCGAAGCGGACGCCAACAAAAGCTCGGCCGGATGCTCATGGGAGGAGGTCGGAGGGGCAGCGTTGGGGCAGTGGCTGCAGTGGCTGTATGCTGATTATTTTCGTTGTGCTGTGTACCGGTTGGAAGGGATGCAGCGCCATTTTCAGTCCAGCAACAAATTCGCCTGCAACTCGTAGCAGCACCGCCTCCGGCCAAGCTCCGGTAGCCGGGCCAGCATCCGGTCAAGCGCAAGTGCCCGAAAAGACTGACACCCCAAAGGCTGATGACGCAAGTGAAGGCCAATCACCAGCCTCGCACGACCCCTTCAAGACAAAGGACCCCGCGCCCGATCCTCTACTTCTCAAATCTCTGGAGGGTCTGCAGTTACCGACAACCGTGACGTCAATCGCCCCGCTCAGCCTATTGGAACCGGGTGGCAAGGAGGTCACCATCCCCGTGAACTCCACCATCAAGGTCGTCACACGCAGCGAGCATGGAATCCTGACTTTGGAAATCCGCGGCACCGTGTTTGTCGGCCACGAATACCGGATCGCGGACAAGGAGAGGTTGCGATAGGCGGCATGCGCATCGCCTTGTCCCGCTTCCTTGGCAGGATTGCTTGGCATGTCTGCGGCGATGTCATCACCACGACCTGCTTCGTGACCGTGCATTGCCCTTCCCATTTGCCGCCCCCACGAGAATCGTGCTAAACCGAACTACAGGATGAAGGGAAACAAGACGAGCGATCCACCGAGTTTCATTCCTTGGGCCGGGCGAGTGAGGCGAGAATCTGACACACCCCTGCCTGCAAGCCAACTGCCGAGAAATTGCTGTCGGGATTGATCGCCTTGACATTCCACCGCCGTTCCTGTGACCTCCCCGCATGGCCACCAAGCAAGCATCCATCAAAGACAAGTATTCCAAGACCCAGATCCTCGACGCAATTGCCGCCACCACCGACCTCAGCCGCAAGCAGGTTGGCACCGTCCTCGACAGCCTGGGCGAGATCATCGAAGCGCACTTGATTAAAAATGCTGCCGGTGAGTTCGTCCTCCCCGGCCTGCTCAAGATCAGCACCGTGCGCAAACCCGCGACCAAGGCGCGCAAAGGCATCAATCCCTTCACCAAGGAGGAGGTGACGTTCAAGGCCAAGCCCGCGTCTACCGCCATCAAGGTCCGGCCGCTCAAGAAGCTCAAGGATATGGCGGGCTGAGTGATTGGGCTGCATCAAGTAAAAGCGCACTCCGATAACCCATGAAAAGACCTAGCAAAGGACCACGAAAACAGCCGGGTCGTCAATCGGCATCCATCTTCCAAGAGAGGAAACTCGAATTCGGAGCGGCCACGGCATGGCCCGTGTTCGAGTGCCTGATATCGGCATGGTGGCAAAACACAGCGCAATTGACGCATATCCTCATTTCTAAGGAACCTCCTTTCGGGGGAGTTGTGTGTTGTGTGTTTCTTGTGGATTTGGGGTGCCTCGGTCCGAAGGGCGCGTTTGTTACCCAGTTTCGGACCCGGGCCGAGTATGAATCCGAGTTCCGCTCGCTGATGATGGGGCAGCATCCGATGATTCCCACCGATTATCCGCTCGCCGTGAAAATCATCCTAGAATCGTTGCAATACGCCAAGCAATTGGGGTTCAAAGTGCCACCGCCGGTTCAAAAGACGTTGGGTGCATTGGGATCCCTGGAGGTCGCATCCGGGTGCCAACAGGAAATTCCACTCGGAGGCTCCGATGGCATGCCCTATTTCGTGGCTGGCCCGGATGATGACGTGGCCCAAATCCTAGCCACTCTGAATCACACATGCGGACCCGGAAAATTTCACTTCACGGCTTCTGAAAGTCCTTTTCCACCGGGTTTCTTTGACTAGCGAAATCCCTAACTCAAACTTTAAACCACGCAGAAGAATTCAAATCATGGCTAGTAAAAAAAGTGGCGGCAACAAGCCCTCCAAGTCCAAAGTCTCGCTCACCGCCAAGGTCAGGGCGCAGCTGATTGCCGCCAAGGCCCAGAAAATCCTGCCCTTTGAGATGCTGGCGGAAATCAAGCGCGAGGTGGAAAAGAATGAGGCAGGGCTCTCGACGCCCGAGGAATTGGTGGAAGGCGGCAGGGATCCTGTGTTTGCGCTCTATGTCAGCGTGCAGCAGATGGTGTCGCTGTTCGCCGAGTTGCTCCTGCAACTGCCGGAACTGCGGACTTTCAGGAAACGGCTTGAAAAGCTCGACGACGACTACATGCCAAGCTTTCCGCCCACGAGCCCTGTCACCGGATCCCACTTCGCGATGTGGACGCAGTGTGACCTGCGGATCAGCGAAGACGGCGAAACCATGGCCAGGATCTTTGCCGAGATCGGGGGCCTTTTGGGTTTTGGGGCCGATTACCTGGCGCTGGCAAAGACGTTGGCTGACTCAAGAATGGGGATTTATGAGCACTGCGGGCTAAAGAACGGCTGCATCAGCCTGCGCGAACTGGTGACCGACAACGAGATTTCGTTTTTTGGCGACTCAGGATACGCTGGCAATAAAGGCGAATTGTGGTGGGTCCGTGCCGTGCCGCCGCCATTGAATTTCCCGCACTGGGTCGGCATGAGCACCCCCTATGTGCTGCGTGCTCCGGGGCAGTCCGAGTGGCTGGCCTTGTTTGCTCGCAACGATATCCGCAGCGGTGAAGTCGGGATGGAGCAACGCCTCCGCCAGTTTCTCAAATTCGGGCCGAAGTCGCGCTATTGGAGCGAGCTGATCTTCGAAGGATACTGCGGACACAATTCCGGTGCCATCTTTCTCCAGGGGCTGCCGGACGTCCCCGAATCCAGACCGCATTCGCCAAGTTTTAACCCGCTCCATAAGTTGAATAAAAGCTAACGACGCATTCAAACCTTCCCTTGAAGGGCAGTGTGCCCTCACCGCGATACTCGGCACGCTCACCCGCGACGTCATCAACCGCGACTTGTCTGACGCCTCCGAAATACCCGGCCTCGGTGATTCGCCGGAATGACGGGGGCGTTATTTTTCGACAGCCAAGCGCCACCATGCCCGGTGATACGCCTGGAGTCTGGCGAAGTCGTTTTCAGTCGACTCCGGGATCCGCTTGAAATCCATGTTGTCGGCCAGGTCCGCATTCTTCACGGCTCTTGCCAATGGGTTTGAGGCAAGCCGCTCGATATAATCTTCATACGGAGAGCCATCGGTGTGCGTCAGCAGGCGGAGTGCCACTATAACGGATTCGCTGAACCCTCGGCCGTGAGATGATCGAAAGTCCAGTCCGTGTCCTCGACCCCGTTATGCAACAATGCGACGATCTTCTGCTCCTCACCGAAGACCGGTGCGTTGGCTGTTCCTTGCCTGCACCAAGAACTCGACGTCCGAAACGCCACCAAGCAACCGGCACCGCCAATCTGCCATGAAAGCCAACTTCTTCAAGATCGATGTGCTCACGGTGGCTCAAATCGTCATGGCTCATTCCATAGTCGTCTATCATCCCTATTTCCGGCGAATCACCAGTAGAGAGTTCTTTGTTCTGGTTGCAGCAACATGGAGAAGGCAGCGTTCGGTGGATTGACGTTCGGCTGGCAGCGATGCCAAGTGCTCTGGGTCGCAGTCGGCCAGGCAGACGTGATCGAACTCAAGCCCCTTGATACGGTGCATGGTGGCGAGGCGGAGTGGTGCGGTGTCGTCGATGTCCATGGAATCGCCGGTGATCTCGTGGACTTGGCAGCCCTGTTGGGCGAGGGCTTTCGCGTATTGCTCGCGTTCGTCGTTGGATCTGACTGCGACGCAGGCCACATGTCCGTGGTTGGCATCCCTAATCCGGCGATACCATGCGGCAATGTGCTGCACCTCATCGTCAAAGGATCCGCATTTCTCAAAACTGGGTTCCGGCCCCGACATGCTGGAGTGGTAGCCCTTGTTGCTGTCCTTGCCGCCGTCGAGGTCGTTGATATCCTGATTCTGAAGAATCGAAACCGCCCAGCGGCGGGTTTCCTCAGGCGTGCGGTAATTGAGCTTGAGACGCCTTCCGCGGCCGCGGATGTCGATGCCGAGTTGGCCGAGAATGATGTGGTGGCCGTAAATGTTTTGGTGCCCATCGCCCACGAGGAAGAGGTCGTTGCGAGGAAACTGGTCGGCTGGGATCATTGCACGAAGAAGTCGAAACGCCTGGGGATGAAAGTCCTGGATTTCATCAACGATGATGTGCTTGAAGCCAGCGTTGAGGTCACTTGCCGTGAGGATGGAACGGGCGGCGCGGAACATGTCTGCGGGTTCCCAGATCTGATTTTCGTTGAGCAGTGTGCGGTATTCCTCGAAGACCGGCCAGATCGCCTTGCGTTGGATTCGGCTGAGTCTGCCTTGGCGACCAGGCCGGGGCAGCGCGGCATATTGGGCAAAATCCGCAACGTCATGATATTGGATCACTTTATCCCATTCTTCCCTGAGGGAATCGACTGAGAACTCTCCCGTTTGTGCTGCTCCCACTGCTTGACTCCAAAGCTTCTTCCGCTGCGAGTGGCGGTCATCGTAAGCAATCTGGTGCTTGTAGTTCTTGCTGCGTAGAAAATTTTCCGCCCATTTGTCCAAATGAAGGACTTCGATTTTCTTGATCTCATCGTAGGAACAGATCTTCTGGAGGTTCTTCTTGATGTCGTGGATCAGCGACTTGGTGAAGGTGGTGAAAAGGATTCGCTCGTTCTCCGCGCATTGGGAGGCCAGGAACTTTGCCCGGTGCATTGCGACAACGGTCTTGCCGGTGCCGGCCCCACCAAGAACGCGGGCCGGTCCGTTGAATTGGGCCTGCACGAGCTTCCGCTGACTGGGGTGAAGATAGACGCGCCAGAACGCCAATGGCTCGTTGAGGATGGCCTCCAGCTCGGCGTCGTCGGTGATGGCGGCAAAGTGCTGCTTGTTGGAATCCAGAGCGAGTGCCGTTTTGAAATCGTCTGTGGCGTATTGCTTGCCGGTCTCGATCCCCATTTCCTCAAGCACGGAGTTAAAGCTTTCGCCACATGCCAGCATGAAGAGAGCTTCATAGACTTGTGATGTAAACCTCCTCTGGAGGCTTTCCAATGCAGGCTCATCTTTGATCGAGCGAATCAGGGGAATCATCTCGTCCGTTGTGCCGAGCTGCCGAAGATCCGCGTCGCTGAACGATGAAAAAACATCGGGTTTCTCTTCAGTTGCACTCGGCATCTCAGCCGGGCTCCCCATTGGGGCCGAATCCGCTTCCTGGACCTCAATGATCTGAATGGCACCCGAGAGCGGGTGAACGCTGGAGCTTCGTTTCCGCGCCCAAGCGTAAGCATCGTCGTGTTTGTCCACCCACAAAAGGATATAGGCATCCCCCTTTTCGGATTTCAGGACAATTCCACGGTAGTCCTGATCGACACGGATTGAGCGGAGCCGCTGGTCTTTTGCGCCCTGGATCTTTTCGTAATTCAATCCGGGTGAGGTCGGATCATGCTGGAATTTGGTAATCGTTTCCCGCGCCTTCTTCATGATGTGATCCGGCAATGCGAACATCGACTTAAGGAACGAGTCACCGATAGAAACGGCAGGTTTAATGGCATTCATAAGATTCAGGCTTGTGGGTTGAAGAGTGCTTCGATTGCGGCGGCATCGAGATTTTCAAGAGGAACAATGGTCCAACCGTCTTTCTCGAAATCCTTGGTGTCATTGGCTGGCAGCGCGATGCCGATCTTTTGAAGAGGCCAGGCCACCTCAATCATGGACGTGCCGCAACGACCTTGTTCATCGGTGGCTTCATATCCAATTTCCGGCCAGGGGATGGATCCGCTTCTCAACAGCGGCACAAGAACCGGCTGGAGTAAAGGATCGAGCATTTCGAGTTCCTCTCTCTGCTTGTCGGTGAGCTCGGAATCGGATTCTGGCACGTTGGAATCTGATTCCCCTTCCATCAACCAGGCGATGGAATTTGAAACGAGCCCCTTCTCCACCATGTGGCGTGTTAGGGATATGAAACGAGGAGTGAACTGGAGGAAATTGTTCATCCTCAGTAGTTCCTGCCATTCCTGTTGGAACTCGGCAGGAGGTTTGTCTCCAGCGTCGTCGAACCAGAGGGCGCTGAGTGCCGCGTCAAAACATTTCATTTGCAACGATGCCACAGGCACCGCTGCCAGAAGCCGGAAGATTCCGTTATCTGATGTGCTGGCGGCGAATGTGGGTGTTGCAATGGTCTCGGGAGCGGGGGATTTCCCCAGAAGAAGCCGCTCCAGGGCGGATTGAAGTTCAGCTTCACCGGTATGTGTCCGAGTGACCGAATTACATGCCACGATGCTGGCGGCAGCCTGCCATTGGCGGATCGGTTCGGGTTCATCGCTTTTCGCCATGTGGCTCAAGTGGGCGAGGAAGAGTTGCCAACTATTCCAATCGGGCTGATTAAAGAGCGGTATGTGTGCGAGTTCGTGAGCGAGGGTCTTCAGCAGTGGAGCGATGTTTGCACTGTTAGCGGCCAGCATGGTCGCGGTTGGCGGCAACTGCCCCTTGAGATCCGCCCAGGTCAGCGACCAGACAAGATAGCCGCCGGACATGCGGATGGCATTCCGTTTTGCGAGATCCGAGGCGATGCGGTTGTTATCGAGGGCGGTATCCGCATGGTAGGCGAAGCCGTCCAGGAACACGGCGATGGGCAGTCCTTTGCTGGGTCGCAGTGGTTTTAAAATGAAGTCCGGCCGGGAGGCGAGCGCGATGCCCTGTTTCGGCCCTAGTTCTACCTGCGGAATGACTTTCCATGCCGCGTTGCCGATTTTTAGAAGATAGCCGGGACGTCCATCCACCACCTCCGGGTTCAGATGAAAGCCATCAGTCTGCCGAAGTGATTCGATGAAACGACGCTCAAGTTCGCTCTCCAGAAGCGGATTGATCAGGGCGTCGTCCGGACTGCGTTCCTCAATGGCCTCCCGATTAGCCAGGATGATTTCGATTTGGCGTAGCGCCGTGCTCCATGAGATCTGGTTGTGAACAAAGCGAAACCGATAGGTCTTGATGCATTGGTAGCAGCCGTCGAGTGTCGGGTCTTTTACGCAGGCACATCCTGTCAAGGCATCCCTGGCTTTTTCGAGAACGCGCATGAACGTATGTTCGTTGCGAGTCAGATCCTTCAGGTAGCCGGTACCGCCGGGCACGCTGTCATAAATGAAGACATGCTGGGAACGCATGTTGCTGCCACACCTTTGCGTTCCGCCTTCATCTGCATCAAATCCATGTCTAGCTTCTCGTCGCGGGGCCGCTTCTTTTCGTTAACCGCAATCGCCTTGGTAATTGTGTTGCGGCGGTTTATCAAGGACTCCCGATCCTTGTGGGACGCGGCGAGAGCGCTGTTGATCTTATACGAAATCGAGCCCTGCTCGTTATTGTCTCCTTGGATGAAGACCCTGAGATATTCGATGCTTTCCTCATCCAGTTCGTCCATGTCAAACATCGCCACGAAACCTTCGACCAACAAGGTAAGGTTCAATTCAATAAACTGATAGAGCGCGTGGGGGAATGCTCCACTCAATTGCTCCTTTTCCGTTTCCTGAGAAAGCTGGATATAGAGCACTTCCATCTTTTCAGGAATCCGTGCGGAAGAACTGCTTTCGATCCACCGGTCAATGCAATAGGCGGTGAACTGGCGTTCGAGCACTGCCGGAGCTTTCAGGAAGATGGCCGGCATGCGGACATCCCCGGCGAGCATTTTCAAGGGGGCCTCATAGTAGCTCAAATCATGGGCGTCGCTGGTTGCTACGGTAAGCGCTAGACTGTTGCCGTCGCGGCGTCCGCCACGCCCCACCCGTTGCAGGTAGTTGGCCTGCTCGGGAGGCACAGAGCACAGCAACACGGTTGAAAGATCTCCGACATCGACACCCATCTCCATAGTGGGTGTGCAGGAAAGCAGATTGACGTCGGTGGAAAGCGGCTCTTTCCGCATGAACTCCTTCTCAAGCCGCTCACGGGTGGGCCGGTCGAGCATGCCTGTGTGTTCCGCTGCCCTCATGCGGACAACATCGCCGCGGCGATAGAGATCGCCGAAGAAGGAGGTGTCCGATGCGGATGATGGCAGGTAATGCCCCAGGCACTTGTGACGCAGGCATGGAACTGCGTTCCACCACTCACCGGCAACCGCACTGCTTGTCACCTGGTGTCCGCAGGTCTGACAGGCGTGATTGGACACCTCGCGTGACACCAGCAGGTTGACCGGATTGAGCGACCAAGCGTATTCACCGGCATTTTTCGCGATTTCATGCCGAAGCCACAGCCCGGAGTCAGTGATTGCCTTTACAACGCGCTCGATAATGGGGCTCATGTCCAGATCCTTGGAACGGTCGCCGATGATCGATGACAGCCACTTGCGAACCCAGTGTTCCATCCAGGAAGGACTGCCGCCGGGGTTGATCAAACGTTCGAAGGATTCTCTTTCCCTGAAACTCGCGAAGAACATTGGTCGATTGCCGGTTCCCGGGCGAGGGAGCTTGGGCAGCGCCTCACCATTGTGCTGATTGAAGAGATACTCGTCGCCCCGCTTTGCGACGTAGGAATCAAGGAATGGATGATGAATCCCGCCATTCGTGCGGAGGCGCTCACACAATCCTGCCACGAGGCGACTCACATCGGTTTCTACGATGCTGGAGAAGGCGGCGCTGATGTCATGCAAATCTGCAAGAATCGATGCCACGGCACGGGCGAACGGCTCTTGAGCAGGATGGGTGGCGGCGGCGGAGCTCTTTTCCAGTGTCCGGCCGATTCGGCATTGCATGCCGAATTCACGTATCACTTCCCATTTCAAGCGGTCCACCACGCGGGATGGCAAGCGTGAGTCGTGGGGCAGTTTGTGGCTTGCCTTGAAGTCATCGAATTCCTGCATCCACTCGATTTGCGGCGGGATGAAGGTGCCGGCAAAGTCATTCTGCCCGAGTTTGGCAAGCCAGTGCGCGGGGAAGCGATTCGAAAGTTCGTCGAGTGAAACCTCTCCGCCCAGTTTCTCCAACACCTGGCGAAGGGCGGTGCGGACGACGATCTGATAGGTGCGTGCCGAGAAAAACCCCGCACGATGGCTGGCATCCTGCACGGAGTCCGAAAAAGCCATCGCCTTCTTGTCATCATTGAACGGTGAACCAAAAAGCTGACTCAAACCCACGCTTGTTAGGCTTGCGGCTCTGGACCCGACGATGGTCAATCCTGTGGAGCTCTCACAGAACGGGCATGACTTGTCCGCCACGCGAACATTCTGGCGTTGGATCGTGCGGTGCTGGCTTTCAACCCTGAATGTGCAGGCATCCGTCGGTGACAGGGGATCAAACTTCTTAGTCCCACATGACTGGCAGGTGCCGTCCTTGCTTCCGAAGAGGCTGAGGCAGGAACCGCAGAAGTAGTCGTCCTCCAGTCTTCCTGAAATGTAACTGCTATCGACCGGAAACACGAAGCGTAGGCGGGGGTCGGGATTCTTTGCGAAGAAAGCGCTGTAGAAAAGATCGAGTTCGGGCTTGAGAGTGTCTTCGTTGGCCTTCTGCACGCCGCCCCAGCCCATGACGCCACAATCACGGCAGTGCATCGCGGCAAGATGCTGCTGCGGGTGATCCTTCGGCAGATCCATTGAGAAGCGGATTTGGGGTGTTGGATGAACCGAGGCCACCATCCGGGACAGTTCCCGCATCCAGAGTTCCGAACGGAGTTGCAGAAAGTAGGCTTCTGGGTGCGGTGCGCTGCGAGCGTGGGCACACAGCGAGATGAAACTGTTAAGAACCAGACGGTGTTGTTCGGCGTCCCAGGCGGGGCGGCGTGCGGCCAGATCGGAGAGCAGGACTTCCTCATGGATGACCTGGGTTTTGACCATCTCCTCGATCCCATCCTGAACACGCCGTTTCTCGAAATGTTGGAGAAAGGTGCGGAGAAAATTGTGACCTCTGAGCTCACGCCCGAGAGTCACACGGCCGGACAGGCTAACGATGTCCAGATCGTGGCCAAACCAGAGCTTCGCCTGGCCGGCGATATAGTCGTCAATGTTCTGATAGCTACCCGGCTGTAAGGCTTCGCGATGTTCGGGTCCAGGAGGTTCGAAACAGCGGATTTCCAGATTGTCGGTGTCTTCGATGTGCTCCCTGGCAGACTTCCGGCTCTCCTGAATCACAGCCGCGCCATTGAAATCCTCCCCGAAGATCAGCTTCGCGAAGTCGATCATCGAATCGGCGCTGCCCTCGCCGCCAAGCGTCGCCGAAGTGCCAACCGCACAAAGATGATTCGGCGGAGTTTTGAGTCGTGCCTTCACCCGGCGGATCAGGCATGCCAGGTCAGTTCCTTGGGCTCCATCGAAAGTATGGATTTCATCGACAACGAGGTAACGGAGGGTGTCCGGCGAGTTCTCGCCCCACAAGGCCCGGTCGTCCTGCCGGATCAGCAGGTAGTCGAGCATCTTGTAGTTGGTCATCAGGATGTCCGGCGGGGATTTCTGCATCTCCTGCCGACAAGTGATCACTCCGTCCTCGGTCATCTGCTTCGACTTGTCGCCTTTGCCTCCCACATACAGGCCGATCCGCACCTTCCCGAAGCAGGCGGGATTGTTGTGAACCAGTTTCGCAAAACGCCTGGCTTGGTCACCGGCCAGCGCGTTCATCGGATAAAGCAGGATCGCCTTGATGCCGCGCTGCGCTGGATTCGCTAGAATGTGGTCAAGGATCGGATAGAGAAAGCACTCGGTCTTTCCGGATCCGGTGCCGGTTGCCACCAACGTGGACAGCGGGTTCTCGGTCCGCATCCGTGCCCACGCCTGTTCCTGATGGCGATAGGGAGGATAGACAGTTTGAAGGCGCGGAAAGTAATCCTTGCCGGCCCGCCCGGGTTGAAATGGCAGCCCGACTCTCAAGTAAGGTCCCTGGAACAATTTGTCGCGGCCGACACCATTCAAAATCGCGTCAAACGCATCCTTGAAAGTGGGAGTCGATGGCGGAAACGTTGCCCGCAAAAAGGCGCGGACGCCTTCCATGAGTTCGTGACTGAGGACTGAAGGGAGCACTTGGGAAGGATGAAAGTTGAAGGCTGAAGGATGAAGCGAAGATGGATGTTACCCGAGGGCGGCGAGTTCGGCGGCAAGTTCGGGCAGGCTGATGGCCTCCGTGGTGGGGGTCATGGGGAAACGATCACTGCCGCCGTGAACGTAGAATGACCGGCGGGGTGCGATGTCGGCCAGGGCATGATGGTTGCCTTTTTGGAGACCGGGCGACGCGCTCCGCTTGATCTCGATAGCCCACACGCCGCGGCGGACTCCGAGTTCAAGCACCAGATCAATCTCCGCTCCGGCCGCCGTGCGATAGAAACCCGCCTTGGTGCCGGGCGGGCAAACAGCAAGCAGGTTCTCAATCACAAAGCCCTCCCAACTCGCGCCGATGACCGGGTGTCCAAACAACGCATCGAGATCCCCGATGCCGAGCAGGGCGTGCAGCAAACCGCTGTCCCGGACATAGGTCTTGGGCGATTTAACGAGACGCTTTCCGACATTCCTGTGATACGGCGGCAGACGCCGGACCAGCAGCAGGTCAACCAGCAGTCCGAGGTAGCTGGTAACCGTTGGCGCGCTCACCCCGATGCCAGAGGCCAGTTTGGCCGCGTTGAGCAGGCCGCCTTGGGAGTGGGCGAGCATCGTCCACAGCCGCTCCAGGGTTTCCGCCGGGATCCGCGGGCCGAACATCGGAACATCCCGCTCCAGGTAGGTGCGGACGAAGTCCCGCCTCAGGGCCAGACTCTGTGCGTCATCGGTCGCCAGAAAACTGTCCGGGAAACCGCCCCGCAACCAGAGTTCGTCCATTGATCCCGGGCCGGTTTCGAGCACATGCAGCGGTCCCATGTCAACATAGGCAATCCTACCGGCCAGTGTTTCGCTCTGGCGCATCAGTTCGATGGCAGCGGAACCCAGCAGCAGAAACCTCCCCGTGCGGCGTCCTTCCCGACGGCCCTTATCAATGATGCCCCGCAAGGTGGAAAATAGTTCGGGTGCCCGGTGGATCTCGTCCAGAATCACCAACTTATCCTCATGCCGGCCCAAAAACATTTGCGGCTCCGCCAGCTTGGCACGGTCGATGGAATTCTCCAAATCCAGATACAGGCTCGGTCGCCCCGCAGCTACCGTGTGGGCCAGCGTGGTCTTGCCCACCTGCCGCGGCCCGATTAACGCTACCGCAGCTTGCCGGGCTAGCGCTTGTTCAAGATCTCTTTGGATGGCTCGCTCGATCATCCTTGTATTTTAAAAGAGGCATCTTCGATTTGCAAGGATAATGCGCGCCTTGATTTGAGGCCTCGCCCCCACCCGCAAGTAAGGTCCTTGGAACAATTTGTCGCGACCGACACCATTCAAAATCGCGTCAAACGCATCCTTGAACGTGGGAGTCGATGGCGGAAACGTTGCACGCAAAAAGGCACGGACGCCTTCCATGAGTTCGTGACTGAGTACCGCTGGGAGCATGTTGGAATGTGTGTAAAAGGAATTAGGCGATCCACCGAATCACCGAAAGCGGGAACAGGGCGAGATTGCGGGTATCGACACCCGGGGAAAGCGTGTTGCGTAATGCATTTCTGGCTTCCGATTGAGCAGACTCCAATGAGGGTAGTGATTCTGAAGTGGAAGGGGCTCCCCTGGCGTTTCGGAGAGTCCCGAAAACCTCCTCCGTCGGAACTTGTCGGATTACTTCACCCGTTGAGCCCAGAGCGAAAGTGAAGAATGCGTCGGGGCCCGACCATTGGGCGGGTTGTTTCCATCGGGAAGCGTAGGAAATCCACCAGACCTCATCGCTGGGCTGCTCCGCCAGGGGTTGTAGCGCGAATGCCGTGCGATTCTCGCGGGCCTGAAGTCCGCTGCGGAAGAACCAGTCGGTCACTGGATCGCCAAATCCCGCCAGGCTGGGTTTAATCTCCTGCCCCTTCGCGATTCCAAGAACCTCGCCTCGGACATCTGCGAAAACTTCTCTATCGAATACGAGATACACCTCTCGGCTCGGTCTGAAGCCGCCGCAGAAGGCCTGAGGAAGCGTGAAATGGTAAACCCCTTTCAGGAACCGATTGTCGGATGTTCGGGTTTCCCTGAGCAGCACGTCCTGCCCTGACGCTGCCCACGCGAAGGCTTGGCGGAAATCATCCGCATGGAGTGCCGGGGCTGACTTCCCAAAGTCCTCGGGCATGCCCATGGATTCTCTGAAAAGCTGATCCAACGCGGACTTGCGGGACAGGATCTTTTGGACGGCTTCATCGACTGCCGTATCTAGGGCGCCGCTATCTTGGCCCCAGTTCGATTTGCGCATGACTTCGGGCACGTTGACCGCCTCATGGACTTCTCCTAGAATCATCGTCTTGTAGTCCTCATCCGCCACTTGGCCCATGCTTGCCTGCACGCTATCCAACCTCATGGCGATTCGGGCGGAGATCTCACTGTCCCAGGTCATGGGGGCGCGGAGATTTACCACCTTGACCTTGTGCTTCTGCCCATATCGATCAAGGCGGCCAATGCGTTGGAGGAGACGCATGGGATTCCACGGGAGATCGAAGTTAATTTCGAGATGGCATCTCCGATGAAGGTTCGCGCCTTCGCTGCCTGCTTCAGTGGAAATGAGAACTGTTGCCTCGGATTCGAAAAACGCCCGCTGTCGCTTGCGTTCGTCGAGCCCTAGCCCACCATGAATGAGAGCCACCTTCTCCCCTCGTGCTTCGAGTCGTTCTGCAAGCCATTCTTGCGTCCGCCGATACTGGGTGAAAATGAGCAAACGGTCGTCGGCTTCGCGGAAACCATTTCCCGGTGTGATCAAATCAGCGAACTGCTCCCATTTACTGTTTGCCGAAAGCTTCTCGATTCTGACGATGAGCGCACGGAGGGCCATCTGCTCCTTTTCATCCAAATTCACCGCGAATTCGGAACCCATGGACGCCTCGCCGGAGAACTGATCCACATCCCCGTAATTCCCGTTCAAACGATTGCGCATGGCGGTCTCCAGAGCCGCCCAACTGCTGGCTGCGATTTTCTGAAAGGTATGCATGGCCAGAGTCCTGATCAACGGGTTGCCACCACTGGCAAACTGCATCTCTTCAAGCACATAGCGGGTGAGGACCGTTAGAACTTCGCGCTCGTCCTCTTGCAGCTCAATGTCGAGCGTCCGTGATTCGTGACCCATGAAGATGGATTTTCCAGACCAATCCACAGCTCGTTTCTTGGCTGTCCGGGTGATGCATTCTTCCAGAATGACCGGGTCGGTAAGTGTACCTCCTGCTTCGACGGCAACCTCCGCATCGATTTGATCCGGCCTAGCCAATTGCAGCAGGTATGCGAAGCGAAGATCGTCACCCTGATGAGGAGTTCCAGTTAGAAGCAACAATCGTGGAGAACGAGGAGCGCCATCTCCCTTCATGACCCATTGGACGACGTTCTCAGTGGACATCCACTCGACGAAACGGTAATTCAGGGTGCGATAGAGTTCGTTACTCATGAACTCACGCTTGGCCGTGAGGCGATGGGCTTCATCGCAGATGATGAGGTCGAACGGCGGGATCTGCTTGAGCGTTTCCTGATGCTGTTCCTGCTTGAGCGTATCTAACGAAGCTAGAATCAGCGCGTGGTTCTTCCAGTTCGGAAGGCTCTTTGGATTGAAGTCTCGCCCGACAATGCTGAAATCAAGGCCGAAATGCTCCTCCATTTCATCTTGCCACTGAAGGACCACTCCTGCCGGACTTAGGACGAGTATTCGTGCCCGCGGATCCTGTTGGCGCATGGATGCGATGATCAGGCCAGCCTCGATGGTTTTTCCCATGCCCACTTCATCGGCGATCACATGACCGAAGCGATTGTGTGAGACGATCTTCTCAAGCAGAAATGCTTGATGGGGGAGCGGCGTCACAAATGAGCGGATAAAGTTCCCCGTCCGACTGTTTTCCGCCATCGACAATGCTGAACCCAGGCGGCGTTGAAGATCCTCAGGGCCACCCCATTCGGTTGCAGGGATGCAGCCCCCTGAGACAAATTGAAGTGCTGGCCGCAATGCCGCTTCCGAAACGGGCGTAAGGCCTGCGATCCAATCGAAGGCGACTTGGCAAGTGCGCTGGTCGTCCAGAATATTGTCGTCGATCAACTTCACCACGCCGAACCCATATTCCGGGTGGTCGGGAGAAAAGACGCGGGTTTCAGTCTGAATGGTGCAACAGTTCATCGTGGATGTTTGTGGGCGTACAGTTGGAGAGGGAGGTCGAAGTGACCGACAAGTTCAGGAATCTCATCCTGCATCCGTCTATGAACGATCTCGCTTTGATCGACGAGATCAGAGAAATCTCCCGCATATCTTGTCTCATCTCCGAGCCAACCTAATTGACGGGCGATTCTCCTTGCAGGGCTATTCATGTAATAGCAGGCCCCGTCGAATCGGTTGTCGATGACCTCTAGTCGTCGAAGCTCCCGCATCATAAAAAGCAAAGGAGCCTTCATGCTTTGAGCCACAACCCCGCGGAATAATCGATAGTTTGGATCCTTCATTTCATCAGGTATGTGACCGGATCTCAGGAACTTGTTCAGTCGTTCTCCATCCGCCTCCGGAGACTCAGCGAATTCCAGAACTGTCTCAGGCAATTGATTGTGGAAGACAAAATGGTGCATCTTTCGGAAGTCGTAAAACACCCGCCTCCAGAACTCCGCATCCTCCCCGGTGGCATTCTCGCTTGTGTAATAACGGTCTACCACACTCTTGAAGAAAGCATCTAACTTGCTCTTAAAACTGTCCTTGGCAAGATCGGCCATGCTTGCCGGAATCGTATGTTCCCAGAAATCCTTTCCAAGGTTCCCATTCCAAATATGTGCAACGTCTGAGGCTGGTCGCCGACCCCGAGGAATACTCAGGGTGCAACCAAGGCAAAGAAGACGATACCATGCTCCTCTTCCATCGATCCCCTTTGTGTCGAGGAGTATTTTGCATGCTTGTTTGTCGTTCATAGCCCCTGGAGTTACCACTTCACGAAGCGGGCCAGAAATCGTAAACAGATTCAAAGCTTCATCCAGGTTCCATTCCCGGATCAGATCTTCAGCGGTAACGATAATCGCTGGCTCAAAATCTTCGTCTGGGTCGTCGTCGTGGAAGACGGGATCCGGCTCAAACAAACGTCCCTCTTTTTGAGCTTGTTGAAGCCGGGCACCTTGAAATGCGTTATTCACACGGTTTTGATTCTCCTGCGAAAGCCCCGCAAACTCTGGGCTTTTGACAAGAGCTTCCTTACAGGCTTCTGACAAGCCACCGGCGGCTTCCGCGACGAACGGATCTTGGGATGCGAGGAAGAGAAGCGCATTGAATCTCCGCTTGGAGTCCGTTGTCTTGGCGCTTTCCTGTAACCACAGTGATAATTCAGGAGAGGTAACTTTCATCTCTCCGCGACATAGGCGGAAGAAATCATCAGCGTTTTCCTCAGCATCGTAGTCGGTGTGGAGAACCCGTTCGGGTGGTGCGAAACCCGCCCGCATGCTTTCGATACCAGTTGCTGCCGAGACTAGTAGGTCTTCGGCTTTGGTCCAGCTACCTGACCGGCTTCTGAAGTGGAGTCCGCGAATAAAGTCGAAGAGAAGTGCTTTTTCCTCACTGGGCCAATCGTAAATGCCGTTGCGTGGCTTATCTGGGAAAAGCGCGGCCATATTGAGATGCGCTCCGAGTTTGCCGCACAGGGCAGCAGCCACGCGAGATTCCATTCCTACAAGCCGCCGGAGTAGAAACGGTAGCGACAGAGCCGGTCGTGGTTCGTCCCATTGAAGGCGTGTGCGAAGCAACAAGGCCACCTTGGCGCTGACGATTTCCTGAGAATTGATGCGAAGTTCCGCATCAGCATTCACCAGTTCTTGCCATTCGAATGCCTCCGCTAGCAGGCTGAGGCCCGCTTTGCTGTCAATGAAGCCCTTTGTTTCAAAACGGATCACGGCAGTACTCGTCAGCATATGGAGACCATCGGGAAGACCGTTGGGTATGACGGGCTCGGATTCGATGATGTGCCGGTATCCTGAACCATCCGCCCAAATCGCCTTCAGCAAGCGGGCTTTAGCGTCATGCAGTCCGCTCGGCACCGAAGGCTTGGAGAACAACTCCCATACACTTGTCCAAAAGTCCAAAGATTGAGCGATGTCCGGTGCCTTCCGGCACCAAAGCAGGAACTGGTAGAGCAAGTTGGCAGCTTCACAAAAAAGATAATTATTATGTGTATTCCCCCCGCTACTGGTGGTCAGGCGTGACCTCCCAGGGTCTGGATCAAATGGGCCGTTCAGCGCGAAGCCAAGGTCATCGTCCTCAAGGGTTGGTGCGGTGATCCACAAGCAGGGAAGATTAGGCAAAGGACTGAGGCGATTTAGCTGCCTCCCGAAGACCCATGACAGCCGTTGACCCGAAATCTGAAATATCTTCACTGTGCGCTCACCGATCCTAATATCTCCTTCGAGCAATCTCCAGTCGTCTACCACATGTAGTTTTTCTGGATTCCAAGAATGGGAAGGACCGTCGGAAATGCGAATCTCACGGATTGCTTTGGCAAAAACCGGTAGATACGCGGCAAGCCGACTGAATCGTGCTGAAACAACATCGGAGGCTACGTCAGCAAACGGAATCCTGATGGCAGTGGCGTGTTTGGGATCCGGAAGGTTCTGAGAAAGCCACGATTTTAGTTCTTCGCGAGCGACGATGGGAAGCCTCTGTGGATAGAATGCGCCTACTATCTGGACACCAAGGTGCGCACTAAGAATCTCCGGTCTCACGCAGGCTAGAAAAACGCTTTTGAATCCGAGTCCGAACTTTCCTGTCTGTCCCTCGCCAATCGACCTTGTCTTATCCGAGCCATGGAGCATGAGCATCTTAACCAAATCGCGTTTATGCTTTCTGGCGACTTCCGGTTCCGGGTCACTCGGTTGATTGATAGGTCGCCCCGAATGTGCAAACCGAGCCTGGTTACCGTTGAAATCGACAATGAATACAGGTTCGACCTGCTGCCCCCGAGGAAGTTCAAGATATGCGTCGTCCGCGTTCTGAAAAAGTTCGAAGGGAATTGAGTCCGCCCGATACTGTTCGTCCTCGATTCGTCCTGCCATTGCCTCAGCCAGTTGAATTTGCAGGCCCTGGTCCCCCGTGAGGATCGATCTCAATTCAGTGAGGCCTTCCTCCTCCTTGAGGCGGCCAGAATTTTCCGAGGATTCCCAGTCGCCGACTGCGTGCAACTTTTCTTCACGAGATTGTGCCTTGAGGCGGTCCGCATCATCCAGCATTTGCAGGGCCGCAGCAAGTTCGGACCCCGGTGCTGCGGAGAAGCAAAGTTGCGAGAGTTGGAATCTGGCAGCACCCAGCATTTCCTGTTGGGCAATGCCCAGATCGAGTTGGTCGAGTTTTTGCACCACGTCCATGATTCTGGAAACCTCCCAAACAATTTCGGGGGGCACTCCGAGAACCTCGACCTGATGAATCTGAATGGTGCGCTCAATGCAGGATCTGAGTTCCTGGGGAGTAGGACTGGCCAATGAATCCGGATGGAGGAGTTTGAAACTCACCTTGTATCCTGTGGCTGTGGATTCGATAAGAAAATGACGATTTGTTCCTGATTGGGCATCCGGTTGAGGAACCAACAGGGAGGCATCACGGACTTCCCTATTAGCATCGAAGCAGGAGCCGTGAATCGAGGTTAGAGTAACGACATTGCCAACAACGATTTCGCATTCATATATGCATTGGACCAGCTTGATTCTTGCAGGGCTATGATCAGGACCCACCAGATTGATCCGAATATTGTCAACATCCACTGTATCTTCGAGGAATTTCGGAGCAAGATCACGGACATTTGGCCCTAGAATTACCAGAAACAAACCCCAGTGCCTCGAACTCAGAGATTCGCCAAGTTGTTCGGCGTATGCGGTTAGCAAGTCTTGTAGTTCCTCGTTGATGGCGACAATCGCCCCATCATGAGGTGGGGCCGTATTTGAGACAGCCGATTTAGGTGCAAGGCCCAGCGCTTGGGCAGATGATTGATTTAGTAGACACGATTTTGAGATGCCGGGTATCCCGAAGGCGAGTTGGGTAATTTGAGTCCATTGTCCGCTTTGACTAAGTAGGGTGAATTCCTCATCCAGGCGATAATGGGAATCCCATCTACTAGCCTGTTTGGCGGTGGACAGGTAAAGGTCGAAGCATGCTTCAATTTGTTTCTTCTGCGGAGCCCCTACCTCGGCGTGAGATTGCCGCAAGGCCTCCATCACGTGATCATAGCGTGGAGTTTCGCTATCCTGCCAAGGAATGAAGAAAAGCAGGCTAAGATCCACCATCCACCTGGGGGACTCCGGAGTTTCAATTTCTCCAGCATTAAACAGCTTTCTGACTAAACCGGTGGCGGAAGAAAGATCGGCTTCGATTCCGGCAACTGCTTCAAGCCATCTACCAACCTCCTCCCGGTTGGCGACCGCGATGCCGAAGTGCAGACTGCACGTTTCAGCTACAGGTGTTCTCAGCGATTCAACCAAGCGGTTTCCGGCAGGGATAAGAGGATTAGACGGATTGGCCATCGTCCCCCACCCATCGTTGCGCCAAGAAATTTTGGACTTCTCGGGCTCCCAATCGATCGCGAGTTGTGAGCGGGTGACCCATCCGCCTGCCTTTGGTAGTTGTGCTGTGACTCTGTCGATTTCCTCCTCGGCGTTCTTCAGCCAGATCAGCTGTTTCGGTTTGCATGATTCGCCGCCACGGATTGGCAGCCACGCGCTTAGCTGTAGGGCCGCTGCAGTTTCTTGGGTGGGCGTTCCCTGAGCCAGGCATTCAAGAATCAACTCGGCATAGTGAGATGGTTCAGCCTGCACCGTCGCTAGCCGCATGATACCATTGCGGTCGAGGATCTTCTCTTCAAATACTTGTTCCTGAAGCAGAGCCAATTGAGGCGGGGTGCAACGTTCTACAATTTTGGCTTGGCTGCGCAGATTGTTCCATAGGACTAGATTATGAACCACCGGTATTTGTGCGGGGGCGAGCCACACTCCGTCTGTCACATCGGTGTATCCACTCTCGCCATAACGATGGATCGGCAGCTTTCGAAGGAGCAAGTTATGATCCTCTTGCGTTTCGAGATTCGACAGAAGGAAATCGTGGAACTGGTGCAGGCCCAAATCAGGCAGCATTGGAAGGATTTCCCGAATCTCGCAAAGTTCACGGAAGTCCATAACCCCGACCTTGTGAACTTGCAGTTGCTCCATCTGGTTCTCGGTGAGATCTCCTTGGAACATCGGATCCACCCAAGACCAAGTTCTTTGAATGGCTTCCAACAAAGGCTGGACGGGATCCTTCCAGTCTCCGTCTTGAAAAAGCAATTTAGATACTGTATCACTCGCGTTCGCCCAGCTTCCATGAAGTAGGTAGCGTATGGCCAATACACTCGAAGGATCGGGCAGGATTGAGACGAGCAGTTTGACGATAGGTAAACGATCACTGGCGATTCCCAAAACCTCAGCCTTGATAATGAGAGTCGCAGCGTAGGTGTTGTTCAGTTCCGGAATAATGCTAGTCGGAGGCATACCGCTGGCAATAAACCACGCCACGAGATTGGGGCACGATTTACCCAAATTACTTTCAAGGACAGCTACACCACGACGAAACATCTGCCCGAGGGAAATCAACTTGTCGATGGCATTTGCCGTAACGACTCTGATATCAGTTTCACCGATCTTGCGTACTTCGTAAATTGAGAGGTTCTTCCAAGTATTCGACTCGATTATCGGAATCCTTTTGTCCGCGAAGAATTCCCTAAGGTACAGGCGCGCCTCGGACTCGTGAGAAATTTCTTTATCAGAGAGTAATTTACATAGTTTATCAAGGTCCGCCTTTGTCCACCTGACATCGGGTTCCAGCACGGAGAGAGTCGGACTGCTTTCCAACGCAAAAATCATGCCTCCTGGCTTCGCCAGTAATTGAGAGAGGGTCTTCTCTGCAGCCTCTTCAGTAAACCCGCAAAGGGGCATCAAGAGTATGCAAGTTGCTTCTGGCAGACTACACCATGACCATTCTCCTTTTCTCAGGAAGCGCCCAAACCGACATTTCTTCGCGACACTCTTCCTGTGGGTGCCGAACCATACGCTATCTCTCAGAGCGAGGACAATCTGATTGATCCGATAATCATCAAAACTTTCGCCCTTGAAGCAATCCTCCAACGCCGGAATCACCAGTGGTAGAAGACCATCCTCAGAGGTAGCTAGTGCTTTGTTCCACGCAATTCGAATGCCATGATCGGTTGTTTCATCAGCATCTTCAAAAGCGTTTTCAACGCCATATACGGAGGTACGTGACTCTTCGAGAAAGAAATAGCCATGGAGGAATATATGCAGATCCACGTCCCATTCTGGCAATATTACGTCTAAGCAGGGTTTGTCTCCCACTGGTAGAAACACAGCCCAAAACAAACATAGATGTCCACTCGTGTGTGAATCCCTATTGACACTGACGACGACTGATGACTCCCAAAGAGCCTTGTCTTTATCACGACCGGTTACTTCGCCATCTCCATTAGCAAAAACCTTAGGCCATGCCGGCTTATTTTTCCATTCAATCTCTACATTAGTGCGAATTCCACCATTGAGACGGTAATATTTTGAACCGTGAGATATGGTGCATTGTGCCCTTGAGTGAGTAATTGTTTGGACCCGCACTCCGTCGTAAAAGTCGATTTGTTCGATTTTATTGAGGAAGAGAAGAGTCTCTCCCAAACGGGGAGCAGACTCTTCAAAAAGTTTTCCCAATGACGGGGGGCACTCTTCCTTATGGTCTCCAGGGTAAGGATCGTTTCCGATTCGGATTGCGCCCTCAATTCCACAGTGGACCTCACGACGCAGTGGAATCCATATGGCAAACCATCGCTGACAGGACGATGTTTCCTGATGGACTTCGTGTAGCTTTGTTTTCCAATCTGCTGTCTTCTGCTCGACTTCACGGTGCAAAATATGCCAGTCGTCTGGAAATTCTTTATCCCATTCTTGATGAAAGTCCGGATACCAAGGAGTAAACAATGCTCTTAGTTCATCACGACCCTCGCTTTCTAGAAAAAAGAATGCTTCGCAAACATGAAAGACGGCTTTCATCCCCAGGCCGAATCGACCTATCTTGTGGTTATCCGAAGCTTTTGTTCCAAGGCCTAACTCGATGATGCCATCACGGTGCTTCACGTCAAATGGGCCATTGTTCACAGCAACCAGGGCAGGTCCATTGAGTAGCGGGTGGTCAGCCTCTTCTTTAAGTCCCTGATGCCAGAATAGACTGATTCGCCACGCATCCGCATCATCGGCATTCTGAATCAACTCCTTAATGAATGCGAAGCCTTCACTGTAGTGTCCAAGAACCTGGTTGATCTTTTGGATATCGGACTTACTCGAATGTTTAACGCCAATCATCGAATATGAAGCGGTTGAGATTGTTTATAGTGTTTGTTATCAGTCATTGAGATGGGTATCTTTGGTATTCCTGACGTTATTGAAGGATCTTTCCTAATAGCTCGCCAATCGCCTTCGATGAGATTCCTCTGACCGAATCGTCGTGGGTGACGATCAGCGTGCCGTTCTTACCGCCGCCTTCTTCTTGGGGAAGGATTTGGTGTTTTCGGAAGAGTGTCTTCTTTTCCTCCCATCGCCTTGCGTATTCGGGATCGAAGAGCATGCCGCAGTGTTCCCAGTAATAGGTGATGCCGGTGTCGTCGTCCTCGAAGGTGAAGTCGGGTAGCGATACTTATTTTGTTGGGAATGGAGGTGCTCATGGGAGGTCTTCAATTCTAGTCCAAACGGTCTGATAGTCCTGTTCGCGGTCGCAACGGGTGAAGGGGGCGACGTATTCGAGGGTGCGTTCCACCGGGCCGGTGGGGAGGGTGGTGTCGGTGATTTGGCGGGTGACGGTGCCGCTTTGCATGTCTTTGATGGCGTTCCATTCGGCTCGGGTGAAGCCGACGCCGGGAACCCCTTGCTGGCGGTGAAGACGATGCGACCGCGCTGGTCATAGAAGGTGTCGGCCTCGTATTGGCGCATGACGGGGAATTGGACGCGGTAGATGGTTTGTAACTCCTCCAGGGTGAGGCTGAGTTCGCGGGCGACGAGCACATCCAGTTCGACCAGGGCCCAACGACGGGAAAAGTCCGTGCGCAAGGCGCAGTGCCGCGTCCACGAGGGCGTTAGATTCTTCCAGAAGGAAGAATCTAACAAAGTATGAAGGTTGAGGGATGAAGTATAAAGGGCTGGATTTTCATCTTTCATCCTTTCTAATTCATCCTTGCTAGGAATCAGCCACTCCTCGTCCCTGAAGCCCTCGTCCCAACACTCACTCCACAAGTCGGCGTAATGGGTGGTGAGGCAGTTGAGCGCTAGGGTGCGCGTGAGGAGCGATTGGGTCGGCTCGCCCAAGATGGGCAGTTCTCTTAGAAAGGATTCATAAGCATCGCCCCTCCCGGTTGATTTGCAGAAGTCAATAGGTAGAGACTCAGCGAGAGCGGCGAAGCTCATGAGGTCGCGGCATGATCTGAATGTGATAGAGTTGACCGTATTTAGGTGGCCTGTGCCTTTGGGATGAATAGCTGAAATCAATGTTCTTTCTCCGCTTTGGGAAAGCTGGCGGCGGAATGCGAGTCGGTAGAATTCTGTGACCTTCTTATTGGGCATTAGTTCGCCGGTATCTGGATATTTGTCCTGCCAGGGGACGGATGGGGCGCGACGATGATATTCTTCCAATGGGCAATCAGGAACGTAGTTGGTCCTTGGGAGGTAGTTGTCAGGAAGGGTTTCGAGACTGATAATGTCGTAGTCAGAATTGAGGCGACAGGGGTTGCGTGGGGCCTTATTATGCGGATTGCCGACGAAAAAGTGAGGGCCCGAAAGGATGAGTTGAGATGGATTGTTTGGGAAGCAGGTTTCCCGACGGATGGTGTGGTCAATCTTAACGGCATTGGTCTCGTCCCACATGACCGTAGCGCGATATTCGTCTTCCAGCTCACTTAGGCGGCGCGGAAAAGCTGCGAACTTTTCTTGAACCGCAAGTAACTGGCGGGTGTGGAGAGCTGGCAAGCGGGCTTCAATTGCAGACTTGCCCTCGCCGTCGTACAGTCGGGCAAACAGTGTGAGTTCCTTTTCCGTAATGGGAACTAGGCGGTCTCGGTGACCCTCACAATTCCATTTGTTGAAATCATTTTTGATGCCTCCAGCGAGTCCATGTCCACTGTGAAGGAAGCTTTGATCTACGGTGGAGACTGCAAATAGATTGGCTACAGAAGTGAACGAAACTTTTTTGGGAGAGTGGCAGATGTTGATGCTGAATTTCGCGTGGTGATCGACCTCGCTGAAGAGAGTGAGTTCGTTCTGAAACTGGAGGTGGTTTCTCAGCCGTGGATACAGCTCACTTCGAAGTGGTCCGCCATTCGGATCATCATAGACGCCTTCCGGGTGAAGAAATCCAGTAACGCCATGGGGATTGTTGATAGCCCAAGCGCGAGGAAGGAAGCACTTGTAGAGGTTGGTCTGCTGGCCCCTGAGCAAGTGGTAATTTTGTGCGGAATTCAGAAATGCTTGAGTGCCAGCGAACTCAACGAACTCGGAGAAGTATGCGGCGCGTTGGTCAGGGATTTCTAGTTGTTCCTCGCGGGCAGCAGCGATCTGCGGCGCGGTGAGATCGCGAATAGTAAAGGTGGGTTGTTTCTCGGAGAGGAGATCGCCCTCGTTCCACTCGACCTTGACCCAGGGCGGATTCCCGAGGATGAGATCGAAGCCACCGCGACGGGCGAAGAGGTCGATGAATTCGAGATCCCAGTGGAAGAATCGGCGCTCGGAGGAAATGGTGCGGACGAGGGAGAGGCGCGGGGATTGGGCGCAGAGTTTGTCCACATTGACGACGGTGTCGTCGAGTTTGAGGTCGGAGGGTTTGATATCGACGGAGTTGCTGCCGAGGTCCACGGCGAAGAAGAGTTCGGCTTGTTCGGGTGCGGCGGGGGCGAAGCCGGGGATGTGGCCGAGGAGCAGGCCGATTTCGGTGAGGAATTGCTGGCGGGTGGGCAGCAGGGCGGATTGTTCGATGGGCCAGAACCAGAGGGCGCACCAGTAATCCATGGCGAGTTTGAGGCGCGAATATGGGCTGTATGGGTGGCGGAGTTCGGTGGCCCACTTGCGATCTTTCTCATGCGTTGATGAGAAAGATCGCAAAGGTTGAGGGATGAAGGATGAAGGATGAAGGGAAGACGACACGGCTTGTTCCTCTTCATACTTCATCCTTTTGCCTTCATCCTTCATACTTGCTGGCCACACGGCCAGCGGGTCTGTGGTTTCCTCGCGGAGACGGATGGTGGTTTCGAGATGGCGGGCGAGGAGGGTATCGGCGGCGGCTGAGAGTTGGAGGAGTTCTGGAAGATCGTCTTTTTCGTAGGGAGTGACGAAATTGGATTTCCAGTCCTTGATTTTGTCGAGGTGGGATTTGGCCAGGGATTTGATGACCTTGTCGTCATAGTCGGCCATGCCGGGATCGCCGAGCAACCAGTGATAAACCGTGTCCTTCGGACGGTTTATCACTGGTTGCTCGGAAGGATGAAGGTTGAGGGATGAAGGTTGAAGGGAAGACGCTGCGGCCTCTTCATTCTCTTGCTCCTTCATACTTCTGCCTTCATACTTCATCCTTGTCGGAGGCTCATCGGGCCAACGCGCTTTCGATCCGCCCTTCCCAGGCCGGGCGATGAGAAGTTCGGTGGGATAGGTTTCGCGGCGGGCGCCGATGAGGGAGTTGCCGCAGGCAAGTTGGAGACCGAACCAAGGAACAAAGGCACCCTCGTAGATGGTGTTGAGCCAGAGGGAGATTTCGGCGAGTTCGACGGCGGTTGGGTTGAGATCAACGCCGAAGACATTGTTGTCGGCGATGAACATTTTTACTTTTTGGAGCTCCTGGGTGTAGTCGTCGTGAGGGATCGTGATGCAGAGTTCCTTTTGTTTCCGCTGGAGGTAGGCTTCGGCGAGTTGGTTGACGGCTTCGTTGGCGAAGGCCGCGGAGCCGATGGCCATCTCGCAAACCGTGAGATGGAGGATTTCATTGGCCGTGCGCCAGTTGGCATCGCCGGGCTTCTCGCCAATGAGCTCCTTGAGGGCGTATTTGACGAGGCAGCGGGTGAGCGACTCCGGCGTGTAGTAAGACGCGGATTTCTTGCGGGCGCGGCCGGCGAGGCGGTAGAGGAATTTTCCCCGCTGGTGACGGAGGCGGGATTGGAGGCCGTCGATGGATTCGAAGACGCGTTCCTTTTCGGTGTAGGCCTCGAGTTCGGTGGCGGTGACGAAGTAGGCGTGCTCTAACGGGTTGTGCTCCTCGTCGGCGGGTTTGACCTCGAAGAGTTCCTCGCGGGCGAAGAAGCCGGAGTAGGAGAGGAGGTTTTCATATACGGCACCGAGTTGGTTGATGCCGAGGGTGGCGTAGGAGATGCGGCCGGCGCGGGTATTGCGACCGCGGCCACTGGAACCGAGCGAGAGACGCTGGATGATGCGCTGGAGAACGTGGTTGCGGATCTTGACTTTGCTCAGAATGGGCGTGCCCTTGGGATCGAAGAGGTGGGACTTGAGGGCGGCGATGGTGAAGTCGTCGTGGATCGATTGGTCGTCGCGGTCCCTGAACCCCGTGAGGTCACCTTGGTCGAATTGGCGGCCTTCGTAGATGAGGCGGAAGAGCGTCTGGATGGAATGGTGGAAGTAGTAGCCATCGCGCATCTCATCGGTGGCGAGATCGACCATTTCCAAATCGCGGAGGGATTCGACGGAGTAGCCTTTGAGGTATTCCTCGGATTTGACGGGGAGGTAGCCAAGCTCGGGGCGGGCTTCCAGATAGAAGCAGGAGAGCAGCCGATAGATATAGCGGACGCAATCGCGGGTGAGCTTTCTTTCCAGTTCCTCAGTGATGTCTTCACGAAATAGCGGCATATCACGCAGACGACCTTCTGCCCGCTCTTTGCGGATGTAGAAGACCGCTTCGTTGGCGATGTCCTCGATGGAGGCAACAACGGCGAGCTTGAGCGTTTCGGAGACGGCGAAGGCGTGCTTGTGGGAGGATTCGTCGAGACCATCCAGCAGCGAGAGTCCGTCTTCGGGACAGGTGGAGTCCCGGTGGAGCAGGGCGGCGGTGGCGCGGATGAGGGACGGGTCGTCGCGGCGATTGAAGAGTTCGCGGAGGTCGCAGGAGAGGAAACGGCGCTCGGCCCACTTCATGCGGTCGCAGAGGACGATCTGGCCGAAGGAGAGGAAGATGACCCAACGCGGGGGCTCTTCTTGGGAGAAAATCCTTTGGGAAAGGATTTCCTCCCAAGAAGAGGAAGGTTGAAGGTTGAGGGATGAAGGATGAAGGATGAAGGGAAGACGGCAAAGGTTGAAGGTTGAGGGATGAAGGATGAAGGGAAGACGGCAAAGGTTGAAGGTTGAGGGATGAAGGGAAGACGGCAAAGGTTGAAGGTTGAGGGATGAAGGATGAAGGGAAGACGGCAAAGGTTGAAGGTTGAGGGATGAAGGATGAAGGGAAGACGGCAAAGGTTGAGGGATGAAGGTTGAAGGATGAAGGGAAGACGACACGGCTTGTTCATCTTCATCCTTCATCCTTTTGCCTTCATCCTTCATCCTTTGCCCCGCCAGGGGCCTCCCTGGGAGTTGGGGGTTGGTGTTTTGCGGGTCGCCGGTGTATTGGGACGGCTGGGGGCTGAGGGCCAGCGGGTCGGTAGTGAGTTCGTCATCGGAGGTGCCATCAGGCAGGGTTTCGATGAGCCAAAGGGCGGGTGCGCCGGATTGGGTGGTGACTTCCCCGATGAGCGGGATGCGGACGGCGGCAGAGCCGTGGCCGAGAGCACGCCAGGATGGAGCGAGGGTGTAGCCGAGGACGAGAAGAAGTGATGTTAGGAAGTCGCGTTGAATTTCGGCGAGGGAATCGGGGGCTCGGCGAAGTTTTTCCAGAGAGCGGAAGTAGGATTGGGCAAGCGAGCGCAGGCGGGCGGGTGGCTCGCGGTGGTCTTCGGAATCAGGATGGGCGTCGGCAAGCGCCCTCCACCGGTCGAGCGTCTCCTTCAGGTCGCCGGAGAGTAACTCGGCGAAGTAGTGGGCGGAGTAGTATTCGTGGTGGTTGGTGAGCATGGACGGGGTAAAATTAAAATGGTTTTGCACGCGTGAGCATCTCTCCCGTTTCCGCAAGATTCCTCACTTTATGTCGGAGCAAGTCATCGAACCGAATCGCCTGCTCGAAAACTGGGCTGAGATCGGAACCGTCTGCTAGAATGAAAGAGGGCTGTTTGCCCCGGGTGATCGCTGTCAGGGCGTCCGGGCTAAAACCATTAATTGAAAGAAAGAGACCCCGTGTGAACCCCGACTTGCCCTCGATCTTTCCACGGAACACCAGCAATGCGGCTTCGTTGACAGGTTTCGTTTCCCACTTGGCTTCCAGCAGGTAGGTCTCGTGATCAAGCACGAAGGTTCCGTCAATCTGCTCTCCTGTCAGGCGGAAGGAAGCGTGTGGATTCAGGTCGAATAGGTCGAAAAGTCGTTTAAGGAGCTTTTCCAAGGCAAAGCCTGCCGCCTGCCTGTCGCTCATGCCCACCAATTGATAGAACTCCGAGCGCAAGGAAGGCAATTCCGATTGGATTACGCCGGATGGTGCAGGTGCATAGCATTGACTCGTAGTGCGCTCAGCAGGCAATGGAGTAGGGTCTCTTCCCAATGATGCAAGAAAGCGAGGGTCCCAGAGATCAGGGAACTTGAAGCCGATTTCCTTGATGACCCGATTGATGGCAGGGCGTTTGGCTTGAAGCTCGGCAGCCCTTTTATTTGCTCGATTTGAAATAGGGCTAGACAAAAGGGCACGAAAATGCTCGGTTAGCCGCGTGAGAAATCAATCCACAGTCACGGCCGGC
>Ga0073936_10002224_pt1 | contig 29119 bp, 23 predicted proteins | sample AliMusrvi5mmetaG_FD_87041 | JGI IMG/M metagenome (GOLD analysis project Ga0073936, IMG submission 87041) | Freshwater lake bacterial and archeal communities from Alinen Mustajarvi, Finland, to study Microbial Dark Matter (Phase II) - Alinen... | ecosystem: Environmental > Aquatic > Freshwater >...
GGCTCATCAACAGCGCCATGCGCGCCATATACGCTTGATTCATGATCGTTTTCATGGTGGGGGTGTTCTCCTTACAGCACCAGCCGGAACTTGAGCAGGCCGCTTTCGACGGCGATGGCGCGGGCGATGACATGCTCACCCTGTTGCACACCGGCGCTGAGCTTGCCGTTTGTCGACACCTTCAGATCGTCACCGGCCTGAATGGTGCCGTCGAACACATCGGTCTCGTAGACGCCGCCGTTACAGTAGATTCCCGGCATATCGCCGTCTTTATAATCCCTGGCGAGAATGCCAAAACTCTTCAGCGCGGGATCGATGTTGACGGCGAAACGGTCGTTGCCGATTACCCGGACAACTTGCCCAAGCGCGCCCGCGCCTTGCAGCGTGCCGTCGCCGTAGCTCAACCCCTGATGGACGGGGGTAATATAGGACATGATTTTCTCTCCTTTGCTGGTTAGGCTTGCGCCCGCGCGATGCGCTCGTCATAGGCTTGCTGGAACCCCCGCTTTAGCTGGTCCTCCAGCGATTCATTGCGATCATCCACGTCCAGCGGACGCACGCCGGCATCGGTGCGCAACGGTGCGGTGGCCTGGTCGGCAGCCCTGGTCTTGTCGCAACCACAATCGGCTTTGTCAGCCTTGTCCGTCGTGTCGGCTTTGCCGGTCATCGATTGCGTCATACGCCCATAGGCGGCTTCGCTGGCGGTAAACGCCTCGTCTGATAGCCCGGCCAGCCGGGTGATCTCGGCGTCCTTCTCCTCGTCGTTGCCGAACTTCAGTCCCTGGCGTTCCAGTTTGCGCACCAGCGCCTGCGCTTTCGCGCGATTGGCGGCGGCTTTCTGTGCGGCCAACAATTCGTCGACTTGCTTCTGGAGATCGAGCACCTGCTGTTTCAGTTGCTTGTTCTCCTGCTCCAGCACTTTGAGTTGCGCTGCAGGGTCTGCCGGGGGCGTACCGCCCCCGGCGGGTGGGGTAGTTTTCTTGGCGGCGTCGCTGTCAGCCGCGTCGCGGATCGGTTCGTCCATTGTGTCTCCTTCCGGGATGTCGGCCCCGTGCGAGGCCACCTGAGTGATGCGGGCGTTCTCGTCGGCACCTTTACGGTCGAGTAGACCTAGACCGCTGAACGTCACGCCATGCAGGATTTCGTAGACGGGCTGCCCCTGAAAATCGCCGCCCTTGTATTTGCGTAGGTGCAGGCAGTAGTCGTTCTTTGAGGCGGCGCGCTTGCCGCAGACCGAGCATTCGCCTTCCGTGTAATCGCACTCCATCGACACCTGCGCGATAATGCCGGACTTCATCAGCCGATAGGCCAGTTGCGCATTGGGCGCATCCTGGACGTACAACTCGCCGACGCACTCGACGCGACCGCCGGTTTCATCCTCGATATAGTCCGAGCCGACGATACCGCCGACGATATCGGTGACATCCTGCGAGTGCTGCAGATCGACTTTCTTGTTGACTGCCGTCACATAGCGGCTGGCCAGTTCCTCGGCGGTGAAGTGGTCGCCATTTTTGTTCGTGCCCACCCGGCAGAGAATGCAGGTGAAACGCGGATCGCCGGAACCAGGCGCAGTCGCCTGGCCTTCCGTCGAGAGCCGGATGTCCACCGGCAGGCTGGTATGGCAATTGGCCGGGCGATGATCGGCCTGCGCCGTTTTCGCCGTCTGGCGCGGCTTCGAAGATACGAAGAGCAACTCCTTCGCGAATTGCCCGCCGGTGCCATAGGTGCGCGCCATGTTGTACTCCACCTCCATGGCTTTCCGGCGCACCAGCCCGTAATGCTCGGCGAAGATACGTTGAATGTCCGCTTCAGCGGGAAACGCTTTATCGCGATACGAGAGCAGCACCGTGTCATACTTGCCGCGCGACTCACGGGCGAGCGATGCCATCATTTCCTGCATCGACTCACGTGTAAAAGTGGTGCGCGAGGGATAACTCCGGCGGCCATTGTCGAGAATCTCCTTGTCGGCCCAGCGATTCATCAAGCCTTCGACGAAATGCAGGTCGTTCTCGTAATCGTTCCGATTGAACTCGGTGATATACGGCGGATCGAGATAGAGCGCATCGGCGCCGACCTTTTGCACCGCCTCTACCGCGTCGAGATTGGTCGCTTTGCACTCCTGGCCATTATCAAAGACCAGGCTGTTGAGCCGTTTGGCGGTCTTCCGGAAGGTCGCCACGAACTCGGATACCGGCACATTCGTCAACTGCGAATTGCTCAACCCGGCCTCCGTCTCCAGCTTGTCGGACGTAGCTTTAGCGAAGTCTGAGGACGCCTTGCTATTCTTCTTCGAACGGTTGAACTGCCCGAAGGCCGACTTCGCCTTGACCGTGGTGCCGAGCGTCGCCAGTGCCAGATCTTTCTTGTAGCCAGGCAGCTTCTGGATGTTTGCCCACACCTGATCCAGCCACGCCAGCACCGGCTTACTGTAGTAGTAGCCATGGAAGGTGCGCACGATAAAATCACCGGCGTCGGCATTCGGCGCGAGGATGCGCTCGAGATCGCCATCGCTGAGCGTCTCGTGGCTGTTCTCGACCACCGCGCGCGCCAGGTGATAGGGATAGCGCAGCAGGTCATTGGCGACCACTTTCAGCCCCTGGCGTTTGAAGTGGTAGGCGACATTCGCCCCGCCGCTGAACGCGTCCAGGATGGACTTCGCCTCCTTCGGCACCTGCCGGGCGATCCAGCCGAGCATGACGTATTTCGAACCCATGTAGCCGGTCACGCGCACCGGGTCGTCATCGGCTTTACCGGCCATGCAGGACAACAATTCCAGGTCATCCAACTCGCCGGAAGCTTCCAATTCCTCCGCATCCTCATCGGCCTTGGCTTGCGTGCTGGCATCATGGGCACAGATGAACAGGTACTCCTTGGCATCGGACGCATCGCCATGTCGCGAGGAGATCGAGTAATGATGGTCGTGCGAGCGCAGGCTGACGCCTTTGCCGGCATCAGCAATGATCTGGCGCATCTCCGTTTCATTCGGATAGGCGTGATCGCGATAGGAAATTAGCCAGTGCGGGATCTGCTTGGCGTTCGCCAGGAACGCGGCGAAGAAGGCATTCGCGTTCGCCTTGGTCACCGTCTGGTGGTCGGTGACGTAGTGATGGGTCTTCGTGTCCTCTTTGATTTCCAACCCGTCCCAGTAGCTCATCAAGCCTTCGACGAAGTGATACGACTTCTCGTAATTGGTGGTGCTGAACTCGGTCGCATACGGCGGATCGAAATAGGCGAGATCGGTTTTGACCTCGGGCAGCAGCGCGTTGATATCCTTCTGATTGGCCTTGCATTCCTTGCCGTTGCTGAACACCAGCGCATTTATGCGCGCCACGTTTTTGGCGAAGCGCTGCTTGAATTCATCCGGCGTATCCTGCCGCTTGCCGTAATCGGTGCTGCTGGAGAAATGCCCGAAGCCGCCTTTACCGCTCATGCAGGTCTTGCCGAGGGCAAAGAGCGCGATGTCTTTCTTGTAACCGGACAGCGTGTCGATGTTGGCACGCACCTGGTCGATGATGGCATGCACGCCGTTGGCGAAAAACAAGCCTTTGAAGTTATCCTGCACGAAGGTGGCTGCTTTCCCATTCGGCTGCAGCAAGGCATTCAGTTCTTCACTGCTGATACGGGTGTCGTCATTCTCCACGATGGCGCGCGCGGCATGATAGGCGTAGCGCAGCCGGTCATTGGCGACGACGCGCAACCCTTTGGTCTTATACATGTAGGAGACCACCGCCGAGCCGGAGAAGGCATCGCACACCGACGCCACGCCGTCCGGGGTGTGCTTCCAAATCCACTCGACGAGTTTCTGCTTGCTGCCGATGTAATTGGTGACATATTTCGGACGCTCGCCTTCCGGGAGTTCCTCGGTGGTGATGTCAACCGGCGCTTCCTGCGCGGCTCCCTCGGCGGTGAGATCGAGGAAGCACTGCAGGTCGGCGTCGGCTTCCAGCAGGAAGGCCAGGCGTTCTTGATCAGTGGCAAAGAGATGCATTCAGGTATCCTTCACATACTTGCGCCAGGAAAAAGACTCTCCCAACCGTTACATAAACGCTGGAAGCGCAAAGTGACGATAAAAATCTGGGGTATTTTGAGAAAAGTTCGAAAAAAGTCGATCCTGGAGATAACGCAACGTGTCCGACTGACCAAGCCTTGTGCAGAGAATACGTCGATGTAGCACTTCAGGATAAAGAGCGATGGACGAAACACACCAAAGCGACAACGCCGCTTCTCGGTAGAACCGGAAACAGCGTTGCGTGTGCATGGTATGGTGTGAGACGAAGGGTGTTAGGAGGCTGGGGACGGTAATGGCGGATCGCCAAGTGGCTTTCCAGCGGTGATCAGCGTCAATACGTATTCAGCGACATCATCCACATTGCCGGCGTCGGTGGCATAGACCGGGGAGCAATCACCGCGATAGAGCGAGATGCGCCCCTGCCATTGTTCCAGAAAATCCACCGGCAACGCGCGTTCACCCTGCTCGATGAGATCGTTGATGATGCCGTCGGCGATGGCCTGGGCGTCCTCATTGCCGGGCACATACCGCATGACGATATCCAGGCCCAGTCCGGGACCATGCGCCCACACGCCGATAGGCTCGAAGTATGCATGCCCGTTCGTGTCCCGCCGCATGGCGTATTCGATGAAGTAGCGTACCCGCATTATGCTTACTCCTCCGGCCACGTGGCCGCGATCTGTCGATGTTCCTCATGCAACGCCGCGTCGATGCTCGCGAACAGCGCCTGCTCACGATCTCGAAACGCCTGCCATGCTTGCCAGACCGCCGCTTCATCCGGTTCAGTGATTGGCTCGATGGCTTCAATATGAAACTGTCGACCTCGCTCGTCCACCAGATCGATCTCCAACGGTGGATCGTCCGACGACCAGCGCACGACGTTGATGGTGTGAACGAACTGCCATCCTTCCTGGTAGCCGACGCTCCAGAGCGTCACCCAGACGGCAGCCGCGTCATCAGCGACGCGGGTAATCTCCAACCGCGCCTGTACGCCGAGGCGCGTGTAATCACCGTCGGGCCAGAAGATACCGAGCCAGCAGCCCACGGTGTTCAGATGTTCCAATACGGTTTTCAGTGCTTCAAGGGTCATAGGAAGTCCTCACCTGAGTTAATGTACGACAATCACCTGCTCCACCGTGCGCCCATCCGGGAGTTTGCTAATCCCGTGCTTACGAAATACCTCAAGGAGGGCTTTTTTTCGCTGGTTGCCATTCACGACGATCACGTCGATATTGTCAAGCAATGTCACCGAGTTTTTGAAGATGGTTTCATTGCCGCTTTTGGCATGAATCTTTTTCCAGGCGCTCACCGTGCTCTGCCGGTGCTCCTCCACATAGCCTCCGATGACTTTCCCGAACGCATCGTGATCGTAGCTGATGGCGTCCATGCGCCGGATCATCTCGATTTTGAAATAGAAGCCTTCGGAAGCTGACGTATCACGGCCTGGATGTTTCGCGATACGGGTAAAGCAGTAGCTGGCCCCGCCGGTATTCATATCCTCCACCGGCGACATTCCGCCGACCGGGACGCCGACACGCATTTTTTCCACCGTACTCACCATCGCGCCGTTATTGGAGAGCATGGTATCCACCAGTGTGGTGATATCGTTGCTGTTGGTGACATGATGTTTGAGCGCGAACCCATCCAGTTGACGCCGTATATCCGCATCGGAGAGATCGAAGCGCAATTGCTGGCGGTAGCCCGCCTTCGCACCGTGATCCAGGTAGCCCAACTGATAGACACCGTGGGGGTCGTATCCGGGCAGTTTCGTTACATCGGCCACCCCCAGCTTCGCGCCCCAGTAGGTCCGCAGCGTATTGACGCGCGTCGGTGTATCAGCGCTGCGCGCATCGAGATCAGCCAGCAGTTGCCGGTAGGGTGATTCCTTGTGCTCCAGGCTCAGATAGGCTTGCTTGTGCAGATAGAGCAACTCCATCTCTTCCGGGGATGCCACGCGCGCCGGGATGCCCACCTGCTCCATCATTTCCATCGCGCGGTCGATGGCCTTCGCCGCCGGCTTGTCCGGCAAACGCAATTCAAATTCCCCGCGCTGGGCGAAGAGGTTCTCGCCGGTCCACGGACGATAGACCGCATGCATGCCGTCACCGAAGTCGATTTCGTATTGCACGCCGCTTTTCCCACCCCCATGCAGCAAGTCACTGAGCGACGCGGCATCATTGACCACGGTGAGTTCGCCATGCTCGATTTGCTTTTTCGGCATGCGCACGGTGCTCTTGGTCACCGTAAACGCGGAGGCTTTTTTACTCTGCCTGGGCGCGGTGGCGACGAACTGCGAGAAGGCAGGTAGTCGATCCGTACTGCGATTCGCCACCGACACTTCGATCTGTCTCAAGGTATCGAGGTAGTGCCGGGCCATGGCCTGGATATCCGGTTGCTTCGACGTGAGGAGTTTTTCCATATCCGCGCGTACCGCAGCGGCTCCCTGGATTTTCGCAAGGTTATACTGCCCATCGCCGAGATGATGATTCACCGTCTTCACGCCTTGCAGAATGGCGTCGTAAAACGTGTCTTCCGGCAACGGCGACCCCACCTGTACCGTGCCCCCCGCGCTCAACGCTTGTTGAATCGCCTTGAGTAAGGGACGTTCCGCGTCGGGCCGCACTTTCATGCGCATGACCGTGCGCGTGCTGGTCGCGCCGCGCGCCCCCTTCACCTGCTCGGTGTAGATCAGCAGGTTCTGATCCTCTACCATATCCGTATCGAAGGGGATGGCTTTCCCCTGGTAGCCGAGTTTCGAAATGTCGGTCGTGATCTCATCCACCATCGCCTGCGGCAAGCGCGTAAAATCTTTCCTTCCGAGGAGTTCGAAGGAGAATTTGGGATCTCCCAGGATTTCCCGATAGAGCGTTTCGAAATCCTGGCGCAGACCATGTTTGCGTTCGAGCGCCGCGTCATAGAATCCCTGTAATCCTCGCGCATCACCGACAAAACGACGCTCGGCATAGGAGCGCAGGATAGCCAGGTACTCGGCATCGGGCAGCGACTCCACCCGTTCGATGGTCGCCAGCGTGTGCGACGGGTCGAGCTGGAGCTTGCCGGTCTTCGCGGCGTGCAGCATATCGTTGTAGAGCGTGCGCGGATGCTGTCCGGTGGCGTTCGGGTTGTAGCCGATGTCGAGGCGATCCCGTCCGAAATACTTGAACGCTTGTGCCCGATCAATGCCGACGATGCGCCCGTTGGACAGGCGCAGGAAGTTTTCGGCATGCGCGTCATGATTGGAAAGCAGCCAGTCGATGACCTGCTGGTGTTGGAGTTGCGCCTGTTCCTCGGGGGCAATGGTGTTCACGGCCACGCCTTCATAGTTCGACTGCGCAAGCAACCCCGTCTTCATCCTCTGGATGGTCCCGCGCTGCCCGTGCATACTGACGGCGCGCACTTCCACCGCATCGGGATCGAACAGGCGAGCGACGTGATAAGTCATTTCATCCCCATGCGCCAGAAACTCCTCCGGCATCGGCTTGAAGAGCCATTCGTTGCCCTCCGGATCGCAATAGATCTGTTTCGCATGCACGCCGCCCAGGTCTTTGGCATCCTTGACGAAGGTGAAATGCCCTGACGGATTGGCGGTCACTCGTGTCCATTGCGCATCGACCGACACGAAATCAGGACCGGCCACCACCGGCGATGGAGGTGACGGGGCAACCGGCATTGCCGCTTTGACTTTGGCCGCCTGTTGCGCGCCATGTCCATAGCCGGCAACCTTGGCCGCCAAGGCGTTCGAGACCTCACTGACCTTCACCGGATCGGTTTCCGACATGAGGGTGATGAGGTCATCCTTGGTGGCGAACGCCCAGTTTTTGATCTTCTTTTCTTTGGCGATGGCTTTAAGATCGGTGAGCTTCAGCCCCGACAATTGCTGTTGGAAGGCCGCTTTCTGCTGACTCAACTTCTTCTGCACCGTGGCGATCTGCTCGGGGGTCAGGTGTTCCGCCTGGCTGATGAAGGTCGAGGTAGCATTTGAAAATGCTTGCAGGAACGATTCATACTGTTCGGGCGCCATCGTGCCCGGCATCGCGTTGACCGCCGCCGTGATCGTATCGACCGCATGCTGCTGCGCGACTTGCGCCGCCTGCGCGGCCGCTTCCTGTGCGGCTTTGTCCGCCGCCTTCTTCGCCGCACTCCCCCCAGCGGCTTGCTGGAGTTTCCACTGCTGCCACTTCGCCTCGATGGCATCCCTGGCCGCTTGTACGGCAGTCGGATCGGTCTCCGACATGAGCGTCACGAAATCACTTTTCGTCGCCCACTGCCAGTGGGGAATCTTCGCGTCCTTGGCCAGCCCCTTCAGATCATTCGCGGAGAGCGCGGACACCTGCTGCTGGAAGACAGCTTTCTTCAGCGCCAGTTCCTGCGCCGCTTTCTCCAGTGCGGCTTGCGGTAAGCCGTTGCTCGTGGCCAGCACCTGCTCGGCGGACTGCAATGCCGCCAGAAAATCGGGAAAGCCTTGCGGGGATGCTGGCAACACCACTTTGAGCGTGGCGTCGTCGAGCGCCTGTTGCGCGACTTTGAGCGCCGACTGTTGCGCCGCGTCGATAGCGGCCTGCTTTGCGGCGTCGCCCAGCTCCTGCCCGGCGACCTTTTCGATGGCGGCGATCAGTTGCCCCTTATTCTTCAGCGGGCCGATGTGGAACTGCTTCTTCGCGGCCATGAGCGCCTGCCCGGATAGCCCGCTGTGATCGACGTCCGGCTCCAACTGGTCGAGCAACGCGATGACATCGGCCTTGGTCATATTGAGGGAGACACCCTTCTTTACGGCCAAATCCTGCAAGTCTTTCACCGTCAGCGAGTCCAGACCGGTAGCGGTCTGCTGTGCAGCGTGCAATAGTTCGGCTTGCAGTTTCGCCTGGAGAAAGACGGCCTGTTTGGCGGCAAGGAGTTGTACAAGTTCGTCTTTCGAGCGCAAGGCGCCAATGGCATATTGCTTGAGTTTCGCCTCCAACGCCTTCCCGCCAAGACCGCTGTGATCAATCCCTGGTTCGGCGAGATCAAGCAGGTAGTGGAAGTCCGCCTTGGTGCGCGCGATAGCAACCCCCTGGCCTTTTGCCAGCGTCTGCACCTGCTTCATGGTGAGCGCGCCAAGCTTCGTGGGATCGCCGCCCTCGAAGGCCGCCTTGAGGGTCTTCTGCTCTTCAACTTGGGCTGCGGCCATGCCCTCGATACTCTGCGGCGGCAGGATGCACGCATCACCGATGCTCGGAGCGGCGCTGGCCGCCAACACGCCTTGCCCGCAAATCACCAACGGCCAGGCCGGGTTATGCCCGCACCGGCATTGCGGATGGGCCGGCTGCGCGGGAAACTCGTCGATGGGGTACTGCCGGCCATCACGCGGGCCGCAGACCGGGCAGACCCGCTCGTCATCCATGGTGAACCATTCCAGCCGCTGGATGCCGACCGCCTGGTGGAATTTGAGCTTGCCGAGGTTATGCGCGCGCAGCACCTCGGTGCGGGCAATCACCTCCATGCGATATTGCGCCTTGCTGAACACCTTCGTCCCGGCATGGCGGAAGGACTCCTGATCTTTCACCACCTCGCCGAGATCGCGCACGATGTCATCCACCCCTTTGCCGGTGGCGATGGCGCCGCGGATGGTCCGCATGATGCCATCGGTCGTCTCCCGGTTCACGTCACCCGCCAGGGTGGTGGTGTAATTCGCCAGGAAATCCAACGCATCGGTATCGACGATATGTAACGCCCTGGTGGTGAGCTTGTCCAGGCCATCCGGCGTCAGGTCACGATAGACCGGCAACTGCGCGGTGGCGAATTCCTCGATGCCGTGGTTAACCCCGAGCCGGAAGGCGGCTTTGGCTTCCGTGCGGCAGCGGACGGTGTGCGACCGTTTAAGCCCGCTCATGATGGATCTGATCTCGGTGTCCAGCCGTTCCAGTCCCTTCAATCCCGCCAGCTTATTGTCCGGCAGGGAGCCAAGAGACTTGTACCGTAAGATGGCCACGCCCACCTGCTCGCGCGCGGACGCCAGCTCATCGGTAAGATCATTCACCACTTGCTCGACATAGCGATTCCGCGCGTCGAGGCTCCGCGCGACAGCCTGGCGAATCAACTCGTGTTGTGATGCGGCTTCGACCGGCATGATTCAGCCCCTTACTTCCGGTCGAAGAACCGGCAGGCACGCGCCGCAAACGTCGTCTCATTCCGTTGCACCGCGCAACGATTCTCCGCGTCCTCGAAATGCCGGCACTCGTCACAGATGGCGTCATCGGCAAAGGCGCGCGCGGCGGGACCACCGAGGGCCAGCGCTGCCGCTGCCGCCGGCGTGGTGCTCTTCGGCCCCAGCCCCAGAAAACTCCGCGCTTCATCCACGTCGAGCACACCGAGCGTAACCATATCGACGATGGGCTTGGCCTGCTTCTCGTCGAGCACGTCGATGCCCGGTTTTTCCTGCGCGCGGTTGGCCGCCTCGACATCCGGGTCCAACTCCATCTTCACCTGCAGGCTGGAGCGGGAGATGAGTTTCCGGTCGTAGAGTTCGAGCAGCAGCTTTTTGAGATCGACCGCATCGTTCGGATCGAGGTCGTTAAAGAGATACTGGACGGTGGCATCCTCGTGCCCGCTCAAGGTGAGCCAGTCATCCACCACCCAGTCGAGCAATTGCCGGGCGATTTGCTTGATTTCACGAATCATCACCAGCATCTTCTGCATGGAGACGGACGCCGTGGCGAAGTTCGGGCCGTCACCGGTGACCAATGAGCGCGAGAGCCCGAGCCCGACGATGATATCCTCCTTGACTTCCCTCACCTTTTCCTCGACGTTGAGCACGCTCCCCTCGGCGCCATGCGTTTCCACCCCGACGTAGAACGGCACCACCAGGCCGGACTTCATGTCCATCTTGTTGACCATGTCGCGAATGTCCTGAAGCATCTTCTGATCGGGGGTGATGACGCGCTGGTTGAAGGCGCCACCGACCTTGATGAGACGAAACGGCGTGGCCCAGCGTTTGGCGATGGCCTGCTCGGCCTTCCGGTAATCGCGCAGCAGTTCGATGGACTGGAACGCGGGCAGCACCAGGCTGTTCCCGCGTGGCGAGAATGGCGGCGCATCCCAGCGCAGATGAATCACCTGTTCGACTGGCAGCGCCAAACCATCCCCGGCGGCAGGCGCATCCTCGGGATACTGCTGCATCTCCATCAGCGTGCCCTGCGCATACTTCACTTTCACCGAGGTGGGATTGACGCAGGTGATCGCCTCGATATCCCGCCCATCCTGGCTGTAGCGTTTATAGCCGACCGCGTCTCCCTTCACCAGCAGTTGCAGGATCATGTCCTTGACGAAGGTGGAGAGCGCCAGCCGATCATGCAATGCGCACACGCCTTCTTTTACCGTCTCATCATCGCTGGCGAGCTTGATCTCATCGCCCACGGCAAAGCAGCGCCAGGAGTTAACGCAGTTCTTCACCAGCGGTTCCTCGATGTAGTAGGTCCATGCTCGGCGGGCGCGCTCGTCCCAAGTCACCGGGATCGGATCGGTGGGCGTGACGCTAATGAACGCCGAGCCATCGATGACGGCGGCGCTTGCCTGCGGGAGCGGCTGCGCGAGCGCGCCGGTGGTCTGTGGAGTGCGATAGCGTGATTTGGCCATGGTGAGTCCTTGCTAATAGAAAATCGGTGCGGTTAGCAGCGGCAGCACGCAGACCGATTGCGTTTCGCCGAGGTTGAGTCGTCCCAACTCGCGCACCAGCACGGCGCAGCGCACTGCGTCGATGATGTGGTCGTTGCCCTTCGAGTAGACCACCGCGTTGTTGGTCATCGTATAGGTGTGCGTGGTGAATTGCTCCTGCAGTTCCAGGTCACCTTGCGGGAAACGAATCTCCCGGCGCTGGAGCATGCCGTTGATGATGGAGGTCATCAGTTCCTTGGTGCGCTTGCGTATTTCACCGCCATCCGGGGTAGGCAGCGCCGTGACACCACCGAAATCGACCCCGCGCAGACGACCGCTCATGTTCAGCGGACGATAGCCATCCAGCGTCAGTAACTCCTGGACCACCGCGCCGCCGTTCCCGCCGTTGTCGATGCCGATGCCCGCCGGGGTGAAATACCGTTCCAACAGCGAGATGAGCATGGAGAGTATGGGATACGCCACGTGTTCACAGTGGATGCGCAGCACCAGGCTGGCCACCGGCTTCTCCCCAGCGGCATCCTGGAAGACCACGATCTCCGTGGGGTCATTCGTATACCCCAGGTCAGCGCCGATCCAGAACACCCCGGCCTGCGGCACCAGATCGAGCAGCGCTTCCAGCAGGTCGAAGGTCTGTGCGTTGTCCTGGCAGCCGGAGAGATGATCGCCGGTAATGCGCACGGTGCGATACTCGATGATCTCCTGGCAGGCGGCGTCCAGGTGTTCCTGGATGAAGGCGCCGTAGCTCGGTTTGCCGTGCTCGCCCGACACCTCATGCTGCCAGCCGGCGGTATCTTTCCCGCCATAGAATTCCACCAGTTCCCGCTCACGCTCTTCCGACCAGGTGGGATTCAACCAAGACGGCCAGCGAAAGACGGTGAACTGCTTCGAACTGGTTAAGCGAAAGTAGGTCGAGTTCCGTAGCCCATTCGGGGTCGAGTAGATGCGCAGGCGCCCCCCGGATTTCAGGCACTGGCGCAACGCTTTCCAGGCGGCCTCGGTCAGCCAGGCCCCTTCATCGACCCAGACGCGTTCGACGTGCAGCGACCGAAACGCATCGCCATAGACGCCCGCGGGCCGGAAATACAGCACCGATCCGGTGATGAACTCGATTCGGTAATACGGCTTCCGCATGATTTTCAGCTTACCGAACTGGTTAAGCGCCACCAACGCGCGCAACATCTCGCTCGTTTCGATCTGGTAATCGATCTCCTCGATCAGCGAATCGAGATGGCCTTGATGCGGCGCGGCGATCAGCCCCTGACCGCCCTGGGTCGTGGTGGCGAAGTGCAGCGCATCGGTGGAGAGCACCACGCTTTTGCCGGTGTCCCGTCCATCCAGATGAATGATGTTGCGCGACGGACAATGGAGATCGAACATCTGATGTTCCCAATAACGACGAGGCGTGCCATCCCGATTGATGAGCACCGCTTCGCCCCACTGGGCGGCATCCTGCATTACCTCATCGAACAACACGTCATCCACGGGAATGTCGGCTTCGAGAATCCGCGTGACAGCGTCCGTCATGTCAGCCCTGCCTTTCCGGCACACACGTTCGTTCTCGCGCAAGCCGTGCATACGCCAGTGCGCAATAGTCGGCGTTGAGTTCGATCCCGAGAAAGCGCCGGCCATGCGCCAGCGCCACCATCCCGGTCGTGCCCGCCCCGGCGAAGGGATCGAGCACGGTGGCCGGTACAACCTCGGTCTCGCCACAGGCGCAGGTGGGTTGCCAGCCGACAGTCATACGGCGCGTGACATATTCCTCCCCCTGTGCGCGAGCGGCCTGGCGCAGCAACGCCATGCGGTTCGCGCGGCTGCCCATGCCATAGGCGCTGTCCGTCTCGCCGTCGTGGGCGGTGACGCTTTGCCGCTCGACCAGGCGCGTCCACGGCACCCCGCACGTCGGACAAACCCCATGCGCCGAGGTGCCGGCGAGCAAGCACGGCTCCACCAGTCGCGGTGGGAACACGGCGAAATGTGCGCCACGGAACGGTTTGGTGGGGATGCGCCAGACGGTACGCCGATTGCGCCCGGCGGCGTTCATATACGCGCCCATGCAGTCGGATTGCGCCATGTTGTGGGAGTGCTTGCCGCCATACGCCTGTGCGTCACCATAGGGGCTGTGCAGCCCGGAGGTGTATCGCCGCATCGAATCAGCCATGAGCGGTTCCATGATGGCGTCGGCGTCGTAGAAATATCGTCGCTGCTTGGTGAGCAGGAAGACGAATTCATGGCTGCGCGTCGGGCGATCCTTCACGCTCTCCGGCAGGCAGTTCGGTTTCTCCCACACGATATCGGTGCGGAGATACCAGCCATCCTCCTGGAGGGCGAAGGCGACGCGCCACGGCAACCCCAGCAAATCCTTGGGCTTGATGCCATGCGGAACTCGCTGCCCCGCATTGCCGGCATAACAATCTCCCAGATTGAGCCAGAGGGTGCCGTCATCGCGCAGCACGCGCCGCACATCCCGGAAGATGCTCACCAGCGTGGCAACATAGGTCTCCGGCGTGTCTTCGCGCCCGACCTGGCCGGCGACCCCATAATCGCGCAGCCCCCAGTAGGGTGGCGAGGTAATGCAGCAATGCGCACTGCCAACCGGCAGCGTCGGCAACACCTCACGGCTATCTCCACACAGTAATTCGTATCCCGGCATGGACTTGACTTCCTTCCGCCTCCTCGCGCATGAATTGCGCAGAAGGAGGACTTCACCAATGACACTCGATCAGGCGCTCGACGCCTTTTGCACACACCAACGGGCGCAGGGGCGGTCGCAAAAAACCATTGACATCTACGCCCATGACCTTCGCAATGTGTTCACCCGGCTGGATGACATGGGGGTCGCGAACATCACGGCACGGCGACTCATCGCGGTCATGTCCGATCCCACCCTCATCACCAGCCCGACAGGAACACCGAAAGCGCCCGCCACGCTCAACCGGGGCCGTGCCGCCGTGCGTGCGTTCTTCGCCTGGGCGCTCGACACGGGACACATCACCGAGAACCCCGCGCTCGGTATCCATCTGCAACGAGCGCCGCGCACGCCACCGGCCTTTCTCACCGATACCGAGGTGCGCCGACTGCTCAAGGCATTGACCGGACGCACCAGCCCACTGGCCAAACGCGACCGGACGTTAATCGAGACTTTCCTCGCCACCGGCATCCGCCTGCAAGAACTGGTGGCGCTTGACCTTGCCGACGTTGATCTCGACGCCAAGCACCTGCATATCCGCCGGGCGAAAGGTGGGCAGCCGCAGGTAAAATTCCTAAACACCCATCTGCGCGGCATCCTTCGCACCTATCTCCAGTGGCGTAGGAAACAAGGCGAGCAGTGTTCGGCGCTGTTCATCAGCCAGCGGGGAACACGCCTGTCGCCACGGCAGGTGGGCTATCGCTTTGCACACTGGCTCCATGAAGGCGGGATCGAGAAGGCCATCTCCCCCCACGGCCTACGCCATACCTTCGCCACCCGGCTCTATAGCCGCACCGGCGATCTGCTGGTCGTCCAACGCGCACTCGGCCATCGCAACATCGCTACCACCGAGATTTACACCCACCTGGTGGACGGCGCTCTCGAAGAGGCGCTGGAACGGCTGTAACCAGTCATTTCGGTCAGGCATTGTCGCCACGGCTCTTCACTCCAGGAGGTCCGTGGCGCATTGCGGAGAACAGACCTTCTCCGCAATGCCGCCTAAGAATCACCGCCGGTTTACGCGTGATCTTCCCCGGACTCCGCAGGTGTTCTCTGCACTGTTTCCGGCGTTTTCTTCGTGCCGGGCTTGCGCTCGGTCGCATCCACCTCGTCTTTGCGCGCTTTCACCCGCTGCAGTAACTGGTTCGCCCAGTCCGTGGCGTTCATCCCCTGCGAACCCGGCGTCGCCTCACCCTCGCGGGTACGCTTGGTCGCCTTCAAATCGGAGAGGTGCCGGCGCATCATGCGATCCAACCGTTCCGCCGTCTCCCAGTCTTCCAACGCGATGGCGCGGCCCATCTGGGTGTAATACAGACACACCAGTTCCAACTGCATAAAGTCGGCGCTGTCGTTCAGCGCGTACTCCTCGTGGAACCGGTCGATCATCGCCTCGAAGATCTCCTGCTCGTCAGTCGTCAGGAAACGCGAGGCGTAAATCCCATGCTTCATGTTGTTCATACGGCTGGCCGAGTTCGGTGAACTCCGTCCGCCTGGTATCCGTCCCGTCACGCGCTGTAACCTCCCCAAGTAATCGAGTTCACGGCTCGTCAGATGCGCTCGACGCCGTGGCTCCTTCAAATCCGCACGCATGGTGTTCTCCTCCGAGAGGCGATTTCAGAGATGCGGCGGGGAGGAGGCATTTCGCCAACCTCACGATGGCTTGCTATCTCCCACGCATCAGCCCCGATGGAAATCACGACTAAAAATTCCCCGACGCCGTTCTTTGTCAATAATCTGCCAGACACGCTGCGGCGTCAGCTTCACGATGCGGGCAATGTCCACCTGTTTTCGCCCTTGCATGTAGAGCGCCAGCACCTGGGCTCGCCGACGACGTGCCGGATTCACGGGCGTCGGCACCCATAGGTGGCCGGTATAGTGTTTTTGCACCTGCTTGAGCACGGATTCCGGTAAGACATCCCGCGCATTGGCGCATCGGTCATGTCGCTTGTGCGCTCCCATGTGTCACCCCCTGACGTCGCGGACGATGAAACCGCGTACATTGCTCACGGTTGCCCTTCTCGGCGAATAACTCGATAGCCTCAGCGGTCACCGCACCGAGGGCACGCCCATGGACAAAACAGATCAGACCATAATCCTGTCCGCACGGCATGGCGAATTGTCCCCGATTCTGAAACAGATCGGCATGCGACCAGCCCAATCCCATCGCCGTGTCCTTGATCTCCTCGACCTTGAAGTAATCGAGCAGATCAACCTTCTCGGTAAATCGCCATGTCCCCGTGGCCGGATAATTCAGGTCGGGCAGGAGATCGTCGAAATCCTCGGGACGTTCTTCAGCCGCCAGTGCGATGGCTCGTTGCTCATACGGCGTATAGGTCATTGGCACGAATCGCCGGCCATATATGTCGGTGATGTAGCGCGTATCGGCCTGCGCGCGTTGACCATCCGTCGTGTTGATCTCCACCCATCCGCCAGGCAACTCAGCTTCCGCCACATGGATGACCGTCACGACCCCGTCACCTCCGCCGAGTATCCGCACGGGCACGCCCACGACCAACACCGGTGGGGCGCTGGGGTCAGGCAGCATCGCGCGCGCCAACCCGGAACCCGAAACAGACTGCTGGGGAGTGGTCCCCGCGGATTGAGCATCCTGCAGCAACGCCAGCAAACGGGATGCGGACTGCGCGCTCGGGGGCTCATACCCCTGGATATCCAGCGATTCCAGCATCGCCAGCAGCGTCGCTTCCCCGTAGAGCCGAATCGCATCATCCTGCATGACGTTGAATCGCTCGCGAAGCTGGTCATAGACCGCTTCCGGCAGCAAGCCACGCCGATGCTTTTCCTGGGCATGCGTCATGCGAGAGCGCAGCCAGGCATAATACTCAGGCGTCAAGCGCCGATAGGCTTTGCCCTGCAGTACCAGATCCTGCTCACCAGTGATCTGCTCAGTGGCATCTTCCCAGCGGGATAGATCGGTGGCATACCAGAGGGAAGTGCTCGGCTGAGTGTTCCGGGCTTGATCCTGGGCAAAGAGGGATGGTGTCGCATCAGACATGAGGCAGTCCCCCTTGGTTCACGCTCACGGGACGGTGATGTTCCGTGTCCATGCCATTGGCCTCACGTATATATACATATACGCGACGTGAAAGAATGATGGGGTCTATCACGCTATCCGTCTCGGTCATCCCAGTCACCTCAGCTTCCTCTGTCCTCAGGTCTTCTTCTTTCTTCTCCCTTCAGACAGCTCGCGAGGAGAGAGAGAATAAATATAAGAACGAACGCATCGTCTCGGGAGTCTGTCCCGCTTCGTATTACGAAGGTAGAGCGGTGCGCATATGCGCGTATGTAATAGCTGGAACTACTCGGACACCGGAACACCTCCCGAATACTGGATGAATGCGCAGACGCTTCCCCCCGACGAACACGCCGAAAAAAGAGCCTCCTAACCGTTACATAAACGGTGGAGGCGAAAAGTGACGAGTCATTCTCAGGGTCTGGCGAACTATTTCTTGAAAAATCGCTGTCGGACGCCGATGCCAGGGAACTGACGCCATGCCGTCATGTCATCCTCATCTCGCGATTTCACCTCGGTTCCCCGCTAACAATGCCCTTGGCTGGAATTCCAGCGAGCGCCTAAAAAAAGTTCCAAAGAATTTTCACCCCACATGCCGCCCATTTCACGCTCGATAGCCCCTGGCAGATGCCTCCCAGCTATCGTCTCCACGGCCTCCTACCCGCCGTTTCGCTGGGATTCCACCAGATGGAAGTGAGAGGTCGTGCGCTCACTCCCCAATCATCCTTGCGCCGTGACGCCGGCCTCATCACCCATCGAGGAGGCCGACATGGCTATCTGGTTTCAGTACTACGACATCGACCCGTACATTGTGCGGGCCATCGACCACAAAGTCCGGCATCTGTACGACAAGTACCACTTGACCTGTGATGACCTGGACGACTTGCGCCAGGAGTTGTTTGTGCATGCGCTGCAATACGCGCACACCTTCAATCCGCAACGCGCGCAATGGACCACCTTCATCGACCGGCTGCTCAAGAGCGGCATCGCCAACTTCCTGCGGGCGCGTGATGCCGAATGCCGTTGTGGAGAGAAGAGCGTGCCGTTGTGTGAGGCGGATGATCGGGAGCACAGCGCCGAATACGTGACCGCGTTGGATGGCGTCTATACCGGAACGCGCCTGTCGCCCGACGGTCAGACGATGGACACCTCAACTGAAGCTATCGATTTGCGCCTCGACGTTGCCGCGATCCTGGCGACGCTGTCTCCGTTGCTCCAGCAGATCTGTCGCCTCCTGATGGACGGGGAAAATGTCACGGCGGTCGCTCGCACGCTCGGCATGCCGCGCACTTCCCTCTACTTCTACCTGGATCAACTCCAACGCATCTTCGTGGCGCACGGCTTCGATTTTTCTTTGCGAATGACTCGTCACTTTTGACGTTGGCCGTTTATGTAACGGTTAGGGGCAGCTTTTTCGCTGACCCGGAGAGGATGCGAGATGCACGAGAGCCGTCTACTGACAACCTACACATTCTGGAACACCTACCGGAATTGCCCACGGGCTTGCGCCTGGCGCTATCTCCACGAACTGGTGCCCCAGGGACGAAGCGCGAACTTGCGCTTTGGCTCGCTCATCCACCGGTGCCTTGAGCACTGGCACATACACCGAGACATCGGCGCCATCCAGGAGATCATCGACCAGGCCTGCGCCCAGCGCGCGCAATACCCTGACGTGCAACAAGCGTGGCATCTGGCCTCAGCCATGATGCTGGGGTATGCCATGCGCTATCGCGAGGAAACGTTCACGATCACCGATGTCGAGCGCATCTTCTCCGGTCCCATCATCAACCCCGCCAGCGGGAAACCGTCCCGCACCTTCCTGCTGGCGGGCAAGATCGATGGGCTGGTCGAGCTGGATGGCGAGATCTTCCTGCTGGAACACAAGACGACCGGCTGCCTGGACGGCGAGTACCTGGAGAAGCTCTGGATGGATTTCCAGTTGCTGCTCTACGCCTATGCGCTGGAGCGCTATGAAGGCATCCGGGTCGCCGGCGCCATCTACAACATCCTGGTCAAGGCGAAACTGCGCCAGGGGCAGGGGGAAACGGAGTTGGAATTCCAGCAGCGCGCGGCGGAACTGGCTGCCAAGAACAAGTCCGGCAAAACCACCGCCACGCGCAAACAGCCCGAAGCGGATGCCGATTTCCAGGCACGACTGCGCGCGAAATACGCCGACTCTGAGATGTTCCACCGGGAAGTGCTGTATTTCTCCCGCGACCAACTGGCCGAAGTCGAGGCGGAACTCTGGCTGCTGACCCAGCAGTTTCTGGAAGCCCGCAAGCATCGCTGGTTCATTCGCAACACCGCCTATTGCTTCCACTACGGCGCGCCATGCGCCTATTACCCGCTGTGCCGGGCCAATGGCGCCGAGCACGTCATCGACAATCTGTATGAGCGCCGTCCGCCGCACGAAGAGTTGACCGCGACGCGTGATGACGCTCCCGTCTTTTAACCGAAAGGAACCATCCATGACTGAGATCATCCGTGTCTTGCGCGTGCTCGAATATGTCGGGCCGCGACAGATCGTCGAGGACACCCTGCGCCGTGGCGGCGTGCCGGCCAACGGTGAGCATACCGTTGCCATACGTCGCGGTGATCCGCCGGCGTCGGGCACCTTGCGGATTTCTTCCGCGCTTATCGGCACTTTCGGCGACGTCGTGCAGGTCATCGACGACCCGCAAGAGACGCTCGTTCCCTGACCTATTTTTCACAAGGAGACACTATGTTACCAACCGCGAAAACCCCGCCCAAGCAGGCATTGGCTGACTTGTCGGTGCTCGTGTATGGCCGCCCGAAAGCCGGCAAGAGTTCATTCTGCGCGCAAGCGGATGATGCGCTCTTCCTGGCAACCGAGGCTGGACTCAACCATCTCGACACCTACCAGGCGCCGATCAATTCCTGGGAGGAGTTGCTGGAGGCCTGCGCGGACATCGCGACGGGCAACCATCCGTTCCGCACCATCATTCTCGACACGGTCGACAATGCGTATCGCCTTTGCGCCGAGTATGTCTGCAAGAAACATCGCATCGACCATGAGAGCGATCTCGGCTATGGCAAAGGCTATGCATTGATCTCCAATGAGTTCACGCGCGTCCTGACCAAGCTGTCGCTGCTGCCCTACGGACTCTACATTGTCTCGCACGCCCAGGATATCGAGATAGAGACACGGACGGGCAAGTATAACCGCACCGTGCCGACGCTGCCGGAGAAAGCCCGGAAAGTCGTGCTCGGTCTGGTGGACATGATCCTCTTCGTCGATTTCGAACCCTATACCGACGAACACGGCGACACGCAATATCGCCGCGTCATCCGCACCAAACCCTCCACGACCTATGAAGCGGGAGACCGCACCGGGCGCTTACCGGAAACACTCCCGCTCGACTACCAGGTCTTCATCGAGGCCTTCACCAACGATCCGTTCAGCGACCAATAACCGATGACCCGTGATAAGGAGAACAACCCATGAGTACCCCTGATTACACCGCCGATCTCGCCCAACTGGACGATGTCTACACCGAGGTGGAACCGGCTGAGCGCAAAGAACTCGATGATGTCCCGCCGGGTCATTATCAGGCCTACGTCGACCGGGCGTATCTCGACCGGGCGAAAACCAGCCGCCGCCTGCTGCTGAAATGGGAACTGGTGATTGCCGCCGGCGAGTTGAAGGGCCGACGTCTGTTCCGCAACAACATGGTGGAAACGCCGGACAACCTGCGCTGGCTGAAAGCCGACTTGCAGACTGCCGGCGTCACGCTGCGGAAGCTGTCCGATCTGCCACTGCAACTGGAGCCGCTCATCGGCGTGCTGCTCGATGTGACCGTCTCCGTGAAAGGCACGGGCGATCAGGCCTTTACGAACGTGTATTTGAACAAACGCGTTGACCGCACCGAGGGAAGCGGGGCCGAGGCGACGCCGCCGTCATCCCCCGCGTCCGCCAAGTCAGGAGGGAGTCGTGGACTCTCGCGCTTCTAAACCGATCATTGTGGTCGATTCGCGGGAGCAGCGGCCCTGGACGTTCGATGCAGCACGCGTGGGGGGTGTCGTCCAGGCGGCACTCCCCGCCGGGGACTATTCGCTGCAAGGCTACGAAACGCAGATCGCCATCGAGAGAAAATCGCTCGACGACTACGTGCAAACGGTGATTCATGCCCAGGAGCGTTTCGCGCGTGAATTGAGTCTGCTGCGCGCCTATCCGCGCGCATGGATCGTCGTGGAGGCGACGCTGGACGATGTGCTGCAGGGACGCTATGCGTCACGGGCGCATCCGCAGTCGGTGCTGGGGCTGACGGCGGCGCTGATGACGCGCTACGGCATTCCGGTGCTCTTCGCCTCGGATCGTCCCAGCGCCATTGCGCTGGTGGAAACGCTACTGCTGCACTGGCACGCGCAGCAGCAGAACGGGAGGTAGCATGCCAGTAGATATGGCGCCCGCAACGGAAGAGATGACCTTACGTGGACGCGTCGTCCACTTGTTTTATCAATCGCCGGCATTTACCGCCGGGGTGTTGAAGCATGCCGGCGAAGGCCAGGTGCGCTTCAACGGCAAGTTCATGGTGGCGGAAGGGGATGACATTTCCCTGGTCGGCCATTGGAGCACCCATCCGCAGTATGGGCGGCAATTCGCGGCCAGCGGACTGAAGCAGGAATTGCCGATTGATGCCGAGGGCTTGGCGCGGTACCTGGCGAGCGAACCCGCCTTCTTTCAAATCGGCGAGGCCAAAGCGCGTAAAATCGCCGACGCGTTTGGCAATACCTTCGATTTCGTCATTCGCGACGAACCCTGGAAAGTCGCCCAGGTCGCCCGCCTCTCAACGGAGACGCTGAACACCCTGCGCACGGAATGGCTGAAACGGGCAGAGGTGAACGCGCTGAGCAGTTGGCTCGGAAGCTTCGGGCTGACGCACCGGCAGATCACCCGGATGGTGGAGCACCTGGGGCACAACGCGAAAGCGCTGCTCACGGATAACCCGTATGAACTCTGCCGCGTCCTGCCCGGTTTCGGCTTTGGCCGCGTCGACGAGATCGCGCAAAAACTCGGTGTCGAGAAGGAGCACCCCGAGCGCATCGCCGCCGCGTTTCGGCACCTGTTGCTGAAAGCCGAACACGACGGCCATTGCTGGCAGGAAGAGCAGGCCGTGGAACAGGAGGCGTTCAAACTGCTGTGCCTGGATTCACTCCATGCCCATCGGCTCATCGCGGAACTGCTGGATCGGGAAGTCGCGGCGGGGCGGCTCTTCCGCTATGACGGCGGTGGCCGCTGGGTCATTGCCCTGCCCGCGCTCGCGCAGCGGGAGTTGGACATCCTTCGTTCAGTCGTGACGCATGGCGCACGTGAACGGGAATTGTCCGAGCGCTGGTTGGAATTGCTTGACGAGGTCGCGTCCGAGTTGAATCCGAGTCAACGACAAGCGGCGCTGATGGTCCACCGGCATGATCTGTCGCTCATCGCCGGCGCCGCCGGGTCCGGGAAATCCTACACCATCGCGGCGATCTATCGCGCGTTTGTGCGGCTGTACGGTGAAGAGGAAATCGCGCTCGCCGCGCCCACCGGGAAAGCCGCCAAACGGCTGGAAACCCTCTGCGAAGTCGAGGCGAAAACGATCCATCGCTTGCTGGAGTACAACACGGTCACCTGGGGACGGAGCCATGAGAACCCGTTAGCGGAACACGTGGTCATCGTCGATGAAGTCAGCATGGCCGACGTCCACTTGATGTGGCGTTTGCTGGATGCCATTGATTTCGACACGACGCGTCTCATCCTGGTGGGCGACCCGAACCAGTTGCCGCCGGTCGGCCCGGGCAACGTGCTGCGCGATCTTCTCGCGCGGCGGATGCTCCCTATTACCGTATTGGATCAGGTGGTGCGCCAGGCCGGTACGCTCAAGGAGAATTGTACCGCCATCCTGCGCGGGGACGTGCGGGACACCGCCGAGGGGGAGAATGGCGTGCTGCGTCCCTGGTATCTCATCGACGACTGCCGGGGGGAACAGGCGGTATTGGACGCTCTCGAACACATCGTGCGTGACGTGGTACCGCGCTTGGGGTTGGACCCGGTGCGGGATATCCAGGTGCTGACGCCCACCAATAAAGGGCCGCTGGGCACACGCGCCCTCAATATCCTGCTCCAGCGCCTGGTGCAGGAGCAACGCTTCGACGTGCAAGTACCTCCCGTCCCGGAGCACCGTCGTCCCGAGTTCTTCATCGGCGACAAGGTGATGCAAGTGCGCAACAACTATGGCCTCGAGCTGATGAACGGCGCCATCGGCGTGGTGCGTGACATCACGCAGGAGGAGGATGAGAAGACGAAACGTCCGGTCGAGGTTCTGGTGCTGGATTTCGATGGACGGAAAGTGCATATCCCCCGGCAGGCGGAGGACGCCGATGACTTGATGCTGGCCTATGCCTCCACCGTGCATAAAAGCCAAGGGTCGGAGTTTCCGGTCATTATCGCCGTGGTGCATCGCGCGCAGTCGTTCATGCTCAACCGCAATCTGCTCTACACCGCCGTCACGCGCGCGCAGCGGTCGGCCATTCTGCTGGGCGATGCCGTGGGCATCCGGCGGGCGATTGACCGGCGTGACGTGGATGCGCGCCGGACGTTTCTCGCGCTGGTCGATCCGGCGGACACGATGAAGGGAGTCGGCGTATGACGACGGCATTTTATCTGGCGTTTATCGTCGATCATGACATCCGGGAGCGCGGACACGTGGTCGTCGAGGCGGGAATCGATCTCCTCGCCGGGCCGTATCCTACGCGCGCCGTGGCGGAAACCGCCATCCGCGACACCTGCCGCGCGCATCCGCGCTTGGCGGCATTCGCCGGGCTCGCTACCTACCTAACAGGCGCGCATGGCCGGTCACCGGTGCGCCTTGAGGTCATTCCGGTCACCCTCTCGCAACTGGCCCACTATAACGGTCGCCACAACCATGCGGCACTGCCCTGGCCACCGCCCGTGGTGGCGCCGACCGCAACGGCGCAGGTTGACCGGTCGCCGAAAAAAACATCGACCACACCATCATTACGCAAAGGAGCAGCCCATGCAACAGCATGAGATCAAAGAATATTATCGCCAAATCACTTCGGTGAACATCGGCGAGGTGGCCCGTGAATTGCTTGGGGCGCGCATCACCGAAGATGGCGGCACCATCATCCACATCGACTGTCCGGGGCATCCCTCCACCAGCGGAAAATCGCTGCACGTGGAAGTGGAGAAGCAACTCTGGCGCTGCTGGGGATGCGGCATCAGCGGCGATGTGCTGCATCTGGTGGAGTTCGCGCGGCATGGGATCGTCACGACGGGCATCGCCGGGGTGATGACCGAGACCCACCGCGACGCGCGCGATTGGCTGGCCGAGAAAGCCGGGCTGTCCAAGCTAGCGCACCTGGGCCTGTCCGACGCGGAGATCGCCGAGATCGAGCGCCGGGAAGTCACCCTCCAGCGTGCGCGGGAGGTGCTGACCGCCGCCGCCGAGTGGTATCACGCGCGGCTGATGGCGAACGACGAGGTGAAGGCCTGGCTGCGCGCGCAGTATGCCTTCACCGACGAAACGCTGATGGCGCATACCATCGGGTTCGCGGATATCCATGGGCTGCGTGATCATCTCTATGGGTTGGGCTTTTCCACCGGAGAGTTGCTGTCCAGCGGGCTCTTCCGCCCCAATGAGACCGGCGATGAAGCCAAGGTGCTGCCGTTTTTCAACCAGCGGGTGATGTTTCCGTACCGCAGCCGGGGGCGTGTCACCTACTTCATCGGGCGCAAATGCCCGCAGACACCCGACGAGAAATGGGAGAGCGGCAAGTATAAGAAATTGCTGACCTATGACCCGGACAAGCGTCCCTGGGTGGCGGACGGCATTGAAAACACTCAACTCTTCAACGAGGATTGTCTGCTCAGCCGCCCGCGTCAGGCGATCATTACCGAGGGTATTACGGATTGCATCTCGCTGATCGCACGGGGCTTTCCCTGCGTCAGTCCGGTGACGACGCGTATCCGTCAGGATGATTGGCAACGCGTGCTGCCCAAGCTACGCGGCGTGAAAGAAGTGCTGATCTGCCAGGACAACGAGGTGTCGGAGGCGGGATGGCTCGGCGCGCTGACCACGGCCCAACACCTGGAGAGCGCGGGCATCACCTGTCGGATTGCGCAATTGCCGCTCGATCCCGCGCAGGAGGAGGCGCGCGTCGAATTGCGCGACCGCTTTGGGATCACCGGCGCCGCCGGGCAGCGCTCCGTGCAGGCCCACCTCGTAGATCGTTCCGAGAGCGAGCGGGCAGCGGCGCATCAACTATTGGAAATCGCCAAAGTCGACATCTGCAGCTTCTTCGTGCATGGCCATAGCGTCGGGGAATTTCAATGTGTGCTGCAGACCGCGAAAAGCAGTGTCGAGTATGCGATTGATGCTTTTCCCGCCGATGCGCCCTCCGCTGAGCGCATCACGCTCATCGACGATATCCTGGGGCATATCGCACGGCAACCGAACCTGGAGCATGACCGCTTGCTCAAAGCACTGCAAGAACGCCTGGGGAACGCCTACCGATTGACAGCGTTGCGCGGGCGCATGAAAGACTGCCAGCAGGCGATACAGGCAGCCAGTCGTGAGTCGCAAGCCCAGCACGCCAACGAGGAACGGGGCGGGCCAGTCTTCACCACCGGACGCCTTCGCTACTACCTGGTCGATCAGGGCATCGTGCGCGAAACGGTGCGGGAGACGCCGCAAGGCCCGATGGTCTCCTCCCCGGAGCTGCTGACGAATTTCCACATCAAAATCGACCGCGAAGTCCTCTCCGATGACGGCGATATCCATGAGGATGGCTCGACGATTGCCGACAATGCGATGCATGGAGAGATCATTGGCCCTACCTGGCGGAAACCGTTTCAAATCAGCGGAGCGGACTGGGGGTCGAATGCCGACCTCGCCCGAAAGATTACCTCCGTGGCTCGACAGCGGGCGGTGTTCTCGACGCGCCATCTCGATGACATTCGTCTCATCACCACCCAGGTGTCGACGGAGACCACCGAGGAACTGGTCTATACCATCTTCGGCCAGCATCCGAGCGCGGGATTCGTCACGCCGTCGGTCATCATCCGCAACGGGGACATCGTCGCCACCGAGAGCACGCATGCCAGCGTGGATGTGCATGCCGACTATAACAAGGCGCGCAATCTCGATTTGCTGGCGGCGCCCACGGAGGAGGTGCGCGAGCTGGTGCGACACCTATTGACGGATTTCCTGCGGCTGCAGCCCTATGCGGTCACGCTGCCGATTCTGGCCCATGCGTTTTTAGGTCCGATCCTGTTTAGCCACGATTTCGTGAAGGAGTATTCGCCGTTCATCCTCTTCATTGCCGGGTCGTCCGGCAAGGGGAAAACGGAGACCGCCCGCTTTGCGCAATGTTTGTGGGGCGATTTTACGACCAAGGATAAGCTGGCGGGCTGGGGTTCGACGCCGGAGATCAACCGGCAGGAAGCCGCGCGCTGTCGCGGGGGGCTGTGGCTGATCGATGACTTCAAGCGTCAGAAAATCGGCCACATGCAATGGACCAATGCGCTTCGCTTATTGACGGACTATGCCGACCTGCAGGCGCGAAAACGCGCGACGCCCGGCGCCAAGGTCATCACCGGCGCGGTGATTCAGGCCATGCTGCTGATTACCGGGGAAGATCTTCCCTTCAACGAAACGGCGGCACTGGCGCGTTCGTTGGTGGTCGAATTCGAGAGCGATCCGCAAACGCACCCACAGTACCTGGCGTGCTTGCAGCGGCATCAGGACTATCGCAAAATTCCCGCGGCGTTCATCGCTTGGTGGCAACGGCAAGAACCCGCCTACTGGCATGGGCGATTGCGAAGCGCGGAAGCGGACTTCATGGGCTTCATGCGCGCGGAAGGCCTGCAGTCGGATAATAGCCGGCGCCTGGCCTCCAACGCCGCGCTCTCACTCATCGGCATGGAGGCGTTTCTCGACTTCGCCTATGCCATCGGCTGTGACCCGTTGGCCATCACCGGACAGGACTTGCTGGTGGAGCATACCGGCGTGTTGCGGGACATCCTCCGTCGTATGATCGCGTCGGTGAATGACGCGCGTCCCGGCGAGAGCTTCCTGACGACGCTGGCGCAGTTGTTGACCGCGGATCGGGTGCGCATCAAGGACCATTACATCGAAGATCACAAAGAGCACGGCATCCCCATCATTGGCTACTACGCGAAAGATCGCACAGTGATTTATTTGCTCACCCGTCTCGCCATGGGCGCGGTGCGTGACGCCTACAAGCGTGGAGAAGACGAGCCGCTCTATTTCAGCACCACCGCGATTGGCAAGCAACTCACGGAAGAGGGCATGTTGCTTCCCGAGGATGCGGCGGGCGGCTCACCCATGCGCCGTGTCCGCATCCCTGGTGGCGGGCGAGCGACGCATCCCGAATGGGCCTGGCGGGTGGATGCGCGAAAGCTCGAAGCGTTGCTGGATCGCTATGGCAAGGGGCGTGACGCGTTGGATGCGTGAGGATAGGGTTATTTTTCGCATGGATTGTGTGAAATGCCCGAAATGACTCGTCACTTTTCTCGTTCACCGTTTATGTAACGGTTAGAGGACACAAATTGGATGACACCCGATGCGCCCATCGTACTGCTCGAAATTGACGGCACGCGCCTCTCCCTCGATCTGACGGGAGACCTGATTGCCTTCACCTATGAGGATCACGAGAAGGAGATGGATCTGCTGGAAGTGACGCTGGCCGATCCCTATTTGCTATTCATCGACAATCCGCTACTGCAAGAGGGGAAGGACATCCGCGTGCGTTTCGGCTATGCGGACAATCTCTCCCCCACCAAGGTGGCGGTGATCAAGGAAATCGGCTACGACTTCCCGGAATCGGGAGCGCCGACCATCACCATCAAGGCCTACGACAAAGGCTGTAAATTGTCCGCCGAGCAGGTGCAGCGAGTGTGGGAGAAGCCGGGCGGGATGCGCGCGAGCGACATCGCGGAAACCATTGCCAACGAACATGGACTGACGCCGGTGGTCACGCCGAGTATCGACCAGCTCGCCCGGCTCCATCAAAGCAAATTGTCGGACGCGCAATGGCTGGCGCATCTGGCGAAGACCGCGAGGGCATCGGATGGCGAGGGGACGACCGACTATGTGTTCTATGTCGAGGGTGAGGAACTGCACTTCCATCCGCGTGGCTTGGAGAAGCCCCCGGCACTGGCATTGGAGTACTTCACCAGTCGGAAAGGGATACTGCGGTCATTTCGCCCGCAGACCAATACGCAAGGCACTGCCGCCAGCGGGCAATCGGCGAAAGCGGTCGGCGTCGATCCGAAAGCCAAAGCGCCGACAGCGGCACATGCGGATAACGCCTCGACCCCGGATCGTCCGGTGCTCGGGAACAAATCCGCGCTGACGCAGGGACCGCCAGCCAAACCGGTGGTCATCGATGCGAATTCCGGCAAGCGCCGGTAAGGGGACATGAGCATGAGTCAACCCGGAGGACAACGCGCGGGGAAGATCACGCCAGCGGCGGGCACGGCGAAGACCCAGCCTGCCGCCGAGTACGCGTTCGTGACCGGGGAACTCGGCCATGTGACGGCTGAGGCAACGACTATCGGCCTGCCGTCCATGCGGGCCAAACAGAATATCGAAATGCGCGGGGTGGGACGGAAATTCTCCGGCGTCTATTACGTCGAAGCCGTCCGGCACCGCATTGACGGGAGCGGCTACAGTTGCGAACTGACGCTCCGTCGCAA
>Ga0073936_10002225_pt1 | contig 29101 bp, 26 predicted proteins | sample AliMusrvi5mmetaG_FD_87041 | JGI IMG/M metagenome (GOLD analysis project Ga0073936, IMG submission 87041) | Freshwater lake bacterial and archeal communities from Alinen Mustajarvi, Finland, to study Microbial Dark Matter (Phase II) - Alinen... | ecosystem: Environmental > Aquatic > Freshwater >...
CTTGAGGGTGCCGGCGGCGGCGTTGCGAGGGTTGGCGAAGGTCGGCAGGCCGGCTTCGTCGCGTTCGGCGTTCATGGCCGCGAACGCAACGTTCGGCATGAAGATCTCGCCGCGGATTTCCAGCAGATCGGGGATCGGGGATCGGAGATCGTGGATGATGGATGTTGAGACGACGTTTCCTTCTGATAGAACCTGGAGGTCGATGGGAACAAGTTCGCCGTCATCGGTTTTGATGAGGTTGCCGCTGTGGGCGTCGGCGATTTCGGTGCGGGATTCCGGGTTCAGCCAGCGGTTGTATCCGCACGGCTGATAGCCGTTGGTTTGGAACCAGGACGCGATTTCGTCAAGGGTGGGCATCGTGCCCTCGACGAATGGTTGGGATGTGACAAGAGACGGTCCCTTGGCGGTTTCCAACACTCCGTGAAACCGGATGTCATCGCTGAAAAGGCGGTTGGCCGCGCTGAGATTCGCAAGATACGCCAAACACCCGCATTGAGCCCCGAAGGTAGGCGGAATCGTCAGTTTCAGCACCCGCCCGGTGTTGCCGAGGTGGCAAACAACGTGTTCGGATTGTCCGCCTAACGAAGGGTAACGAGCGGCGAGTTCTCCGAATCGCGCAGGGTCAAGGAGTCGTCCGTTTTCCCGGGCCCACGATACCACGGATTGGGTTTCCTGTCGGAGCCGTTGCTGAAGATCTGTTTCATCACCTGGTCCGAGGTCAGCCGTGAGCCGCTCAGTGAGGCTTTGTGCCGGGCTTTGCGCAGTCGTTCCGCGAGTGGGGTGGTTTGAGGATTTCCGTTCATGGGTTTGAGCATAAGGCAGGAGTCCTTCGACGTCAATGTCGGAACCGGCTTCGGGCGCGGGACGCAGGTCCACCGGGATGCTGCGGATGGTGCGGACGTTGTGGGTGACGTCGTCGCCGGTGGTGCCGTCGCCGCGGGTGGCGGCGCGGGCAAGCCGGCCATTCTGATAGAGCAGGGACACGGCGACGCCGTCGATCTTGGGTTCCACGGTGACGGTGATGTCGTCGCGGCCGAGGTTTTTCCGCAACCGTTGATAGAACTCGATGAGTTCCTGTTCGGGGCGGGCGGTCCCGGATTTTTCCATGGCCTCGGTGCCCAGTTCGAACACGTCGTCGATGGAAAGCATCGGCATCTCGTGGCGGACTTGTTGGAAGCCATCGATGGGCGCGCCGCCGACGCGGCGGGTGGGTGAGTCCGCCTCGCGGAGGTCGGGGTGTTTTTGTTCCAGTTCCTCGAGTTCGCGGAAAAGTCGGTCGTAGTCGGCGTCGGAGATTTCGGGTGCGGCGTCGGTGTAGTAGAGTTTGTTGTGATGTTCTATCAACGCGCGGAGTTTCCGCATGCGCTGCCGCGGGGCGGGGGCTGCCGAGTATGAAAACAGATCAGGCTCGTCCATGCGCGAAGTGTCGGGCAATGGCCGGGGATTTCAAGAACCGAGTCGGCGCGTTTGCAGGGCAGACCCGTCATGGATCTCACCGTCATGCCGGACAATCAGACCGCTTGTCCGGGAATCTTGAAGCGGAGTGGGGCATGGCGGTTGAAAACCGCCGCCACGGGGGTGCGGCTATGGGCGCGACGGCTATTTCTGACCGACGTCCTGCGGAATTTCCAGGTCCACGTCATAGTACAGCGCGGACAGCGGTTTGTTAGAGCGTGGTTCGGTGTTGTCGGCGCGGACGATGGCGTGATAGGCGCCTTGTTTCAGGCCGGCGGTGTTGACGGTATGGGAAAACGTCTGGCATTTGCCGTTTTGGGTGACGTTGACTGTCAGCCATGGCGGGAGATTCGGGCGCACCTTCCACAATGGCAGGGCATCGGTTCCGGCGGTCCTGGCGGTAAGGTTGGCGGCAAGCGATTGGGGCGCGGTGCCGCTTGCCTTGAGTGACAGACGGTAAGTGTCGGTGCTGATGATCGGCGGGATCGGGAAGGCGTTGGTGGCGGCAATGCGGAGCATCGCCACATCCCCGGCAGGAACTGTTAGAGAGATATCCTTTGGCAGCGGGCCGGTGGTTTGGTGTTGCCACAAATCGCGCACGAAAAGGGTGGCGGACTCATCCAGGCCGAGCTCGGCGCGGGAAACCTTCACCTCCGCCGGAGCGGCTTGCTGGTTGCAAAGCACGACGGTCTGGCTGCCGTCATAGAGGCGTTTGCCGGCCCACACGCTGATACCATCGCCGGAGCGTATGACATGGCCCTGGATGCCGAGCGGGTCCTGGTTCACGCCGATGGCCTCCATGTTTGTTAGAACGGCAAGCGTCGCGGGTGTCATTGAGCAAACATTGTTACCGGCGATGAGGGGCGAGGCCATGATGCACCAGAGACTGAAGATCGTGCGGTTGCGGGCATCGGTCATATCCGGCATGCCGACGATCAGCATGTCGGGGTCGTTCCAGTAGCCCGGCCCCGCGCTTTGATATAATGCCTGGTTGAAGAACGCGATCTTCATGGCGTTGTTCCAGTCGATTTTGCCGGGGACGCAGACATCGCTGGTGGTGCGCCAGAGGTGGCTGGAGGCCGCGCCCCAGCCGGTCCAGGGTTTGCCATCGCCCCAACTGCACGCGCTGTGGACGATGGGACGGCCGGTGGCGCGCTGTGCCTGATAGAGCCGCTGATAGGAGACGCCCTCGTTCATGCCTTCCGCGTTGCACCAATCGATTTTCACATAGTCGCAGCGCCAATCGGCGAACGACCGCATGTCATCGGACTCATGGCCCTTGGTTCCGGGCATGCCTTTGGAACAAGTGCGCGTGCCGGCATCGGTGTAGAGAGCGTATTTCAAGCCCAGGCCGTGGATGTAATCGCCCAGACCGCGCAAGCCGCTCGGATAGCGTTTGAGCACGGTGGTCAGCCGTCCGTCCGCAGCGCGAGCGAAGCAGATTCCCTCGTCCGGGCCGACGAACCCATACCCGGCGTCGCGCATGCCGGATTTGACCATCGCGTCGGCGATGGATTTGATCAGATCCTCGTCCTGCGCTTCGCCGAACTGGTTCCACGGATACCAACCCATCGGCGGGGTGAGCGCCAGTCCGTCCGACGTGTCATGGACGGCGGCGGTTTGCGATGCTGGCTGGTCCGCGCCGGTCGCGAGACAGCCGAGGCCTAACAGAAAAAGAATGGGGATTTGTTTCATGGTTGCGGTGATTCCGGAGTTGGCCGGGGAGGCCCATTGAATATCCTGAAACGGGGAATGGGAATCACGGAATTTGGGGATCTCATCTCAGTCGAGAAACGCGTGCTTGATCGGGTGTCCTGCAAAGCATATCACAGCGTCACCGCCATGAAGCATTACAAACTGGAGTCGGTATTCGGGCAATCATCCTACGTCATTTCTTCGGATCGGGTCAGCGCCGCAGTCACGCGGACGGGCGGTCATCTGGCACCGGTCACGTTCAAGCTGGGCCGGCGCTCGATTCGGCCGTTTGCCATCGCGCCGTGGTGGAACGAGAAACCCTTGTCCACGATGCCGGCGTTGTTGCGCGTGCTGCGCGGCGATTTTTTCTGTTTGCCGTTTGGCGGCAATGCCGCCGTCCATGCCGGGGAAGCCCATCCGCCGCATGGCGAAACGTCTAACAGTCGGTGGCGCTTTGGTGACTGCACCAGCACCAACGACGAAATCACCCTGCAACTCACGCTCGATACCGCCATCCGTCCCGGCCATGTCAGGAAACGTATCACCCTGGTGCGCGGCCAGACCGCGGTCTATCAGGAACATGTCATCTCCGGCATGAGCGGCCCCATGAGTCTCGGCCATCACGCGACCCTGAAATTCCCCGACCAGGTTGGTGCCGGGCGGATTTCGACATCGGCCAGTGTTCATCGCCAGGTCTTTCCCGAACCGATGGAATTGCCCGAGCAGCGCGGATATTCATGTCTCAAGCCTGGGGCGGTTTTCAGCGATCTGTCTTCGGTGCCGACCATCACCGGCGAAGCGGCGGATGTGAGCCGTTATCCGGCGCGGCGCGGGTTTGAGGATCTCGTCCTGCTGGCTGCCGATCCGCAACTTGCGGTCGCCTGGTCGGCGGTGGCGTTTCCCGCGCAAGGGTATGTCTGGTTCAGCCTGCGCGATCCGCAGGTCCTGGCTTCGACCGTGCTCTGGATCTCCAATGCGGGCCGCCATTACCCGCCATGGAACGGTCGCCACTTCAACGTCATGGGCATCGAGGATATCACCGGGTTTTTCCACTACGGACTCGCCGAGTCCGCGGCTCCCAACGACCTGTCCGAACGTGGCATCAAAACCCACCTGTTGTTGAAACCACGGCAACCGCTGTCTGTTAGGTATATCATGGGTCTGGCCGCCATCCCCAAGGATTTCGAGCGCGTCCGCGCCATTCTGATAGATGACGGAAGCGTCACGCTGGTGAGCGACAATGATATCACGGTCAACACGCCGATCCACACAGGGTTCCTCCGGAGATGATGGCCAAAATGAGGGGGAAAACCATCAAGGATTTGGAGGAATCACGGAATGTTGAACCAAGCGGATTCTCATTTTCCCATTTAGTACCTCACCCACTGAAAGTGGACATGTTAGCGACGATTTTTTTTGGAATAAGGTGCATGGAGGTCTCCTCCATGCACGTGAAGGGACGAGGCGTCCCTTCCCCTTAGTTTGGTTCCGGCTTCGCCGGGTTGGGATAACTGCGGCCGCCGCTACAAGGTGCCGTGCCGAAGTTCATCTACCGAAAAACGAGGGAACGCGCTGATCACGGATTGCTTCTCCACCTCATCCCTCCCCCGGCGGGGTGACCACGACGACGCGATCGACACCGTGTTTGGAAAACTCCTCCCAGTAGCGTTTTTCCCAGGCGGCGGTGCGGGCGCGGCGTTCTTCTTCGGTGAGTTTTTCCCAAGCTTCGATGCCGATGGCGCGGGCCAGGTCGCGGTCGGCCATGCGCACGGCCAACTCGTCCCAAAAGCTTTCGTTGCGGAATTCATCGTAGCACTCGTGGTAGAATAGGTGCTCCTCCATTTCCTGTTTCACCCGAAACCGCTGGTTTTCTTCGTCGAATTCGATCCAGTCCCCCAATCCGGAATGGCCGGCTTTTTCCAGGATCTTGCTCTCCAAATCCTCGAAATCCGAGATCCGATCGCTGGCGGATTCCTTCTGGTTCCATGACGCGACGTTGGCCGCGAGGCTCACCATTTCCACCAAAGTGGCCAATTCCTGATCTGACAGCCGCAAGTGCATCCGTGCCGGAACAAATCACTTTGCCGCCCGGGCCGCAAGCCCGCAACCGTGGATCATGCCGTTCTTCGGAAGAAATGAGCATTCAGCCCCCCCCCCGCGTCACTCGGGGCTTGATCCTGCGGCGGACATCGGCCAGTTTTCGCGTCTGCCAGGCACGAGTAGCTCAGCGGTAGAGCAACCGGTTTACACCCGGTCGGTCGGCGGTTCGATCCCGTCCTCGTGCACCAGCCATTCCGTGGATTTGCAGTCTGGCTGATCGCCGGGCCACGGGATGTTTGGCGGAAAGCCTATGGAATGAAGCCGTTGCCCACACCGTCCCAGCCGTCCGCCGTGTTGTCGTTTGATTTCGATGGCACGTTGCATGATCCCGCGGTGATGCCGCCGGTGCCGCCGGAGTTTTTCAAGCGGATCGGGCGGTTGCGCGCCGAGCGGCAGGTCATCTGGGGGATCAACACGGGCCGTTCGATGCCGCAAATGGTGGAGGGATTCATCGAAAGCCGGTTTCCGTTCCTGCCCGATTGGGTGGTCGCCTGCGAACGGGAGATCTATCTGCCGAACCCGCTCGGCCGTTTTGTGCCGCACACCCGGTGGAACCACCATTGCGACAAGGAAATGCACGGATTGTTCAAGCAGGCGCGCAAAGCGCTCAAACTCATCCGCTACGAAATCCAGGAACACACCGGTGCCCAATGGATCGAAATGTCCGGTGAACCGGCCGGTTTCATCGCCCGCACGCTGGAGGAAATGGAATGGATCGTGCAACGCATCACTCCCATCGCCGCCACCGTCCCGCATCTTGCTTGGCAAAGGAATTCGATCTACCTGCGCTTCGGCCACCGCGATTTCCACAAGGGCACCAGTCTGGGCGAAATCGCCCGGTTTTACCAACTTCCCGCCACCCACTGTTTCGCCATGGGCGACGGCTACAACGATCTTGAAATGTTGGATCCCGCCCACGCCGGCATGACCGCCTGCCCGGCCAACGCGGTGGACGTGATCCGGGAAAGAATCACCACCATCGGCGGCCTGATCACCCGCGCTTCGCACGGGGCCGGCGTGATCGAGGCGCTCGATCACTTTTTCCCGGCGTGACGGATCAAGGAGTCACGACACTCCTTGGGGTTGCGCAATCTGTTGACCCATGTGCCAGATCATTTGTCCCCGGAATCAGGGGCTGTGAGGCGGGCGCGGCACCAGTTCGCCAACCGGGCGGGCCAGTCCTTGCGCATGCAGGGACGCTCGATCAGAAGAAACAAGGTCGAGCAAACCAACAGGGTGAAGACGGCTGACATGACCAGCATCAGCAGCAGACGCGGCAGGAAGTTGGCGGCGGTCTCAGGGAGGAACCGGTTGAGCAGCACACCGGTCAGGCAGATCGTGCGCGGGTGGTAGAGGTAGAGCGTGTAGCACATGCCGCCGATGATGGTCAGCAGGATGCGCGAAAACAGCCAACTGAAGAACCGTCCGCGGAAAACGCCCACGAACGCCATCCACTGCGCTGCCAGGACCAGCCAACTCCACGGGCCTCGAATCTCCAGAGCCGCCGGGATCGCACACCAACCCACCAATCCCAGCACGTCCCACAACCATCCCTCACGCGGACGGCTTTGCCAGTCGGACAGGTACACATCGGCCAGCAGGAACCCCGGTAGGAAGAACACGCCCTTGCCCAGCAGTGTGGTCGAGTAACGGAACTGGCTGATATAAGGGGCCAGAACCTGCTGGTGGGCATCGAGCCAGATCAGTCCGGCGATGGCGGCCAGGATCACCCCCCGCCTCAGCCGAACGCTCGGGATGGCGAACACGAACGCCAGAAACGGAGCCACCAGATAAAACTGCACCTCCACCTCCAGCGACCACGCAACATGGTTGATGGCGCTGTCGGCGTTGAAGACCAGGCCGTGGGCGTACAGGAGGCTGGCACCCAGATTGCCAGCCGTGGCGGCCAGCGGATACCCGCACAGCAGCCAGAAGATCAGCAGGTTGAGAATGTAGGGAGGTTCCAGCCTCGTGAGGCGGCGGGTGAGATACGGTTTGATCCGCAGGCTGCGGTCTCCGCGGAGATGTCTTTCGGCCATCGGCAGGACCAGGATGAACCCGCTGATCATGAAGAACAGCTCGACGCCGTAGTAGCCCTTGCCGGTAAGAAACCGCACCGAGGACCAGATGGGGGAACCCTTGGGCCAGAGTCCCTCGGGAAACAACCACCCGTTCATGTGGAAGAGAATCACCGACAGGATGGCCGCGAAGCGCAAACCGTCGATCTGGGGAATGAACTGACCCGACGAGGTCACCCGCGTCATCGAATCTTGCAGCCAGCGGCCCGGTCGGATCATGCGCGCTCCTGTTAGCAGTCTGGGAAAAAAAGGGGCTGTAGTCCCAGGCCATCCTCCGGACACGGAGAAAAAAGTTTACGTTTGTTCCCCGCAATGCCAGGGGTTTCGTTCGGGTTACTCATGCGGAATGAGTCTGAACGACGGGGGGGCGATGTCCAGCCTGCCTGCCACGAATTCGCATCCTCAATGGACCACAGTGAAACAAAAGCCACCCACAAACCGATGAAACCCAACAATCGATGTGGTCGCGTCAATCCCGTCATCAATTGCCGACAGGTGCGTGCCGAGTCACTGCAGAATGAACCGCAGGATTTTCAGAATGACCCGGAATATCAGGTAGATCACGCCGACCACCAAGCCCGTGATCAGGGCGATGCCCAAGGCGATGATTCCCAGCAACATCCATAACGGCCACCACCGACTGTCGAGCGTGCGGATGCGCCCTGGCCAACCTCGCCAATCCGGCCGATCCTCTTGCGGCGGCGCACCTTCCCCGGCACGCAGGTGCGGCACCATGGGCGCGACGCCGTCGATTTCGAGTACCTCGACTTCGATTTCGGTGGGTTTTTCCGGTGACATGGCGGTCGGTCCTGTGGACGGGATGGTTCCTCGCAATTCTCCCGGACGCAATCATTAAAGGGGCACGTCGGTTGGTATCTGCCACCCCGGTATTGCCATGGCTGGCCATTCAAGTCATAAGTCCTCCGTCCTCCAAATCCCTGCCATGAACCTCCGCTCCCGCTCCCTCCTACCTGCCGTCGCGCTGCCCGTTCTCCTGACAGGCCATCTGCGGGCCGACGATTTCTCGTTTGCCAAGCTGCGGGAATCGGCCCGCGCAATGGCGGCAACACCCCACGCTCCGCAGCATCTGGAGCTGGATGCCTTTTGGAAAAACCTGACCTACGACCAGCACCGCGACATCCGGTTCAAGATGGATTCCGGCCTGTGGGCCAAGGAACGACTGCCGTTTTCCATCGACTTCTTCCACCCCGGATGGACCGCAAAAAAATTGGTGGTCCTGCACGAGGTGGTGGCCGGCAAGGCGACGCCTCTGCCATTCGATTCCGGCTTGTTCGACTACGGCAAGAACAAGGTTCCCGCCGCGACCCCGCCGCCTCCAGGCTATGCGGGATGGCGTGCGCGATGCCACCTCAACACGCCCGATTACATGGACGAATTCCTCGTGTTCCTCGGTGCGAGTTACTTGCGCGCCATCCCGGCCCACGCGCCTTATGGCCTCTCGGCCCGCGGACTGTCCATCAACAGCGGCCTGCCCGGCGTGCCCGAGGAGTTCCCCGATTTCACCACGTTCTATCTCCAACGCCCGGACAAGGACGCCAAGTCGCTCACCGCCTGGGCGTTGTTAGATGGCGACAGCGTGGCCGGTGCCTATCAATTCACCATCACTCCCGGCGCGGAAACGGTGATGGACATCGACGCGGAAATCACCCTTCGTCGCCCCGTCCGCCAACTCGGCCTGGCCCCATTTTCCACCATGTTCTGGTTCGGCGAGGGCACCCATCCGAAACCACTCGATTTCCGCCCGGAAGTCCACGACAGCGACGGCCTGCTGATGGAATTGACAAGCGGCAACCTGCACTACCGACCGTTGGAGCACAGCCATAACCAGTTCCGCCATTGTGTGTTCGCGCTGGAAAACCCGCGCTCGTGGTCGGTGCTCCAGCGCGACCGCTCGTTCTCGTCCTATCAGGATATCGAGGCGCGCTACCACGACCGCCCGAGCGTGCGGGTGGAACCCGTGTCGGGATTCGAGCACGGGAAAATCCACCTCATCGAGATGCCCACCACCGATGAAACCAACGACAACGTGATCCTGTTCTGGGACCCCGAGCCGGGCTTGCAGGTCGGCCAGCCGTTTCATTTCCACTATCGTCTCCGCTGGTTGCGCGACCTGCCGCCCAGCGGGTTGTTCGCCGTGCGCGCCACCCGCTCCGGCACCCCCGTGCAAAAACCCGACCAACTCCTGATGGCCATCGACTTCGCCAAACCTCTCCAGCCGGAACCCAAATCCGGCGACCCGAAATGGGATGACATCACCGGCTGGAAACCCGTCGTCACTCTCAACCAGCAGTCCGTCAAACTCATCCATGTCGGCCTCACCGACCTGAGCATGGCCAACGTGGACGACCTCCCCGCCGGTCTCGGCCGCAGCCCGCTCATCCACATGCCCCAAGTCCTCCGCGCGTTCTTCGTGCTCGACCCGCCCAAGGACCTCAAACATATCGACATGACCTGCGAACTCCAAAACGCCGCTGGCCAGGCCGTCTCCGAACGCTGGGTCTATCTCTGGATGCGCCCGGAGTGAGATAAGCCTAAAGAGGAAAATAAATCCGCGTTCATCTGCGGTTCTATTTTCCTCTTTAGGGTAAAGCGGGTTCTCGCCGAGCTGGGGCTCGGCGTTCCCGGGGCCATGTTCCTCGGGCTCATCAGCTCAGGTGCCCGAGGATCGGTGCGAGGTCGCGGGCGGTTTCTGCGGGCCAGAGTTTGCGCGGGGTGAAGACTGCGGTGTCCAACACTTTGTGGGACGGGCTGGCGGGAGAATCGGGGATGGTTGGGATGAGGTGGCGCACGATGCGTTTGGCCATGGCGCTGTTGGCATGGAGGTTGGCGATGACGGTTTCCACATCGACGGGGATTTCGTCGGTTTTCCAACAATCGTAGTCGGTGACCAGGGCGAGGGCGGTGGCGGCGATTTCGGCTTCGCGGCACAGGCGTGCTTCCGGGGCGTTGGTCATGCCGATGATGTCGGCACCGAGCATGCGGTGCATGGCGGCTTCCGCGCGAGTGGAAAACGCGGGGCCGTTCATGCAAAGATAGGTGCCGCCGTCATGCACCGCGGGTGCGAGCGAACGGGCAGCCGCCAACAGGAGACCGCGCAGATCCGGGCAGTAAGGATCGGCGAATCCGACATGCGCCGCGATGCCGCGACCGAAAAACGTGTGCTTGGCCGCGGTGCCGGTGCGGTCGATCAATTGGTCCGGCACGACGATGTGGCGGGGTTCGAGTTTTTCGCGCAGGCTGCCCACGGCGCTGATGGAAACGAGCCAGCGGACATTGAGCGAGCGCAGCGCCCAGATGTTGGCGCGGTGGTTGATCTCATGCGGCAGGAACCGGTGGCCGACGCCATGGCGCGGCAGGAAACACACGCGCCGACCGTCGATCCGGCCGAGAATCACCTGATCGGACGGTTCCCCGAAGGGCGTGCGGATTTCCTTCGTCTCGATTTGATCCAGGCCTTCCATTTCATACAAGCCGCTGCCGCCTATCACACCGATCGCCGGTTCGCCGTTGTTGGTTGAATGCATGCGGGCGGAGTAACAGGTCCGGTCCCGGCTGGCAAGGATTCAACTCAAAGATTCAACTCAGAGTTGGTCGGCGATGGTTCTGACAAACCCGTTGGCGTAGGGTCCGGTTTCCGCGAGGGGGATGACGCTGGAGCGGCGGAAATCCGGCAACAGGACCTTGTCCGCGAGTTCCTGGACGGCGGCGCGGTTGAAGAAGGCGAGATTGAGTTCGCGGTTGACCCGCAGGCTGAGGTTATCGAGGTTGGCCGAACCGATGCAGGCCCAATCATCGCAGATCATGACTTTGGTGTGGGTCATGATCGGATAACGGTAAACCCTGGCACCGCCCCGGACCAGACCATCGGCCGTGGCAAGGTTGGCCGCATTCAGGATCGGGGATTCATGGCTGCCCGGGATGATCACACGGACATCCACGCCGCGGTGGGCGGCGGCTTCGAGGGTTTGGGCGACTTCGGCGTTCATGAAATAAGGGGTTTCTATCCAAATGCGGCGGTGTGCCCCGCGAATGGCCAACAGGCATGCGTCGAGGATCTCATGGCGGTCTTCCGCCGGATCGGTCCGCAGCACGCGCAGCGGGATGTCGGCTTTGACCGGGCGCGGCCGCCGGAAAATCGCGGGATTTCTAACAAGCGCGAAATCCCCCCATGGGCCGGCTTTTCTCCAGGCGCGGTTGAACTCGCGGCACAGGCTGTTCACGATGGGTCCCTCGACGCGTGCCATGAGGTCATGCCACTCGGAGAAGTACTCACGGCCGATGTTCATGCCGCCGAGGTAGGCGATGCGTTTGTCGAAGATGAAGAGTTTGGTGTGATCGGCTGCCAGCCAGGGCGTGAGGATGCGGCGGGCACGGACCTTGGAATGGTCGCGCAAGTAGTCGTGCATGTCCGGCGGTGGATCGAAGCCGCAGGGGCCGAGCGTGGCCGGGGCGGTGTTGGCGGCGATCATGCTGCCGAGGTCATCGAAGAGCACTTGGACCTGCACCTCGCCGGAGCGCCGTTTCAAGGCGTCCGCATAGCGCACGGCGATGTCATCGTTGTCGAAGATGAACGTCTGCATCTTGATCGACCGCCTGGCTGCGGAGATCCGGTGCTCGAGTTCGGGAAAGAAACGGGAGCCGTCGATCAGCCAATGGAGGGAGCCGGATTCGGCGCGGGGGAAATGGTGGTGGTCGAGCAGGGTTTCGAACTCGCGGGTGCCGGGTGCCTGGGCAATGGCGGGTTTGGGGGTGGCGGCGAACGGCAGATTGCCGTGGATGATTTGCAGCGGGTGGTGCCAGAGAAATGCGAAGCCCAGTTTGACCGTCGTCACCGGCTGGCGGACGGCGGCGACCGCCGTGCAACGGAATGTCGCCAAGGCAAGGTGGCCGCCGCCACTCAACCCGTCACTGGATTGTTTCCGCCTGACCGTCCGCGGTGCCGTCACGCAGGAAACCTGGACGATCAGCCACGCCACGGCGAAGCCGTGGCGGAACAATCGTAGGTGCCTCAATTCCATTGGGTAGAGATTCAACACCCTGTGCGCCGGGTTGGCAAGCGGACCTTTAACAACCGTGATCCGCTTGCAAAACCGTCCGGATTCGCGTATCGGAACTCATGTCCTGGAACGAAACCTATCTCGCGCTATTTGATCGTTGCGTCGCGGCCTATCGGAACGGCAACCGCGATTCCGATACCTATTACACGCCCGCCGACCTGGCATTCCTCGCGGAAATCGGCTATCAGCCGCGCGAATTTTTCGACTTCGTGGAGGATTTCTGCGAGGAAGGCGTTCCTTCGGCCACCACCGCGCTGCTGGTAGCCGCCGTCCGCCGCGATTATTTCCTCGTCGTCCAACATGGAACCGCCAGCGGCCGCACCCTGACCCGCGACGATCTGCCCACCTTCGGCGATGAATTGGCAGGCATCCCCTATCTGCCGCGGATCCTCGCCAAAGCCCGCGCCAAACTCCGCGGCGAACTCGACCCGGACCTCATGTTCGGCTGCGGCGGCGACCGGAAATTCCTCCGCTCCCACGGCGACATGCATCCCGCCGATTTCCTCCGCCAGGTCTGGGCCGCCGGGGAGGATGACCGGAAGGTGGCCGCCTGGGTGGCGGGATGGAGGAGTGATCAGTGATCAGTAATCCTAAATCCGGGCTTGCGTCGTGACGATCCGCCGCCTATCCCGGGCTTCGACAAATCAAATCATGGCCAGCACACCCGTCATCAACCTCCGCAAAGGACACGCCGTCCGCCACAACAACGAAGTCTGTCTCGTGATCGATCACGAACTCAAGACACCTCCGCGCATGGCGTCCTACGTCCAGATGTCGATCCGCAGCGTGGCGACCAAGAAGGTATTCAACCTGCGCTTGACCTCCAACGATTCCGTTGAGGGCGTGGTGCTTGAGCGCACCCCGCACGAGTACTCCTACAAGGACAGCAGCGGCTATCATTTCCTCGACCCGAACACCTACGAAGACGCGGTGGTATATGAGGATCTCGTCGGCCCGGTGAAGGACTATCTCATTGAAAGCCAGGCATATACGTTGCTTATTGCCGACGGGATCGTGGTTTCCGTGGAACTGCCGCTGACCATGACCATGACGGTTGCCGAGTCGTCGGAAGGGGTCAAGGGGGACTCCGCCAACAACGTTTACAAACCAGCCGTCATGCAGACCGGTCTGATCGTGCAAGTGCCTCTGTTCATCAACGTGGGCGAGAAAATCAACGTCAAGACCGAGGACAATTCCTATCTGGGGCGGGCCTGACACCCAATACGGTTTACTTAGCACCTCAATGCTTCTTTCGCACCAACGGTGCGGGATTCGTGGTTGGCCGGATGGCAAAACACGCCTTGTCGGCGGTGCCGGAGATACGTGGTCGATGGCGACCTTGAATTTCTTGTCATGCGCCCGGTGCGCTTATTTTTCCCGGATTATCTCTTGCCAAGGATTGGAAATTCGCGTAAGTCCGCCGCCCCTGTTACGCCGCCCTTTCACCAATGAAGACTCCGGGGACCATCTGATGCGGCGGGTCTTCAAGCATCGCCCGACCTGAATCAAGGCGGGAAACCACAGAAATCATGATCAACGAACTCATCAACGACATGGTGGACGCCGGCGTCCACTACGGCCATCAAACCAAGAAATGGAATCCGCGCATGAAGCCCTTCCTGATGAAGGACAAGGGGGGGATTTACATCATCGATCTGGAAAAAACCGTCCAGCAACTTGACAAGGCGGCGACCTTTCTGGCCGACGTTGTCAGCAAGGGGAAGAGAGTGCTGTTTGTCGGCTGCAAGCGGCAGGCGCAGGACGCCATCCGCGAAGCGGCGGAAGCCACCGGCCAGCATTACGTCAACCATCGTTGGTTGGGCGGCATGCTCACCAACAGCCTGACGGTGCGCAAGAGCGTCGAACGTCTCCGTTACCTCGAGAACATCGAGAAGCAACCGGAATTCAAGGCCATGTCGAAGAAGGAACTGGCCGCCCTTGGCCGGGAGCGCGACAAGCTGTTGCGCAACCTGCGGGGGGTCCGTGACATGGACACCAAACCGGATGCGGTGGTGATCATCGATTCGGCCCGCGAAACCATCGCCGTGGCGGAAGCCCGCCGCCTCAACATTCCGATCATCGCCTTGGTGGATACGAATGCCGATCCGGCGCTCGTGCAATATCCGATCCCGGGCAACGACGACGCGATCCGCTCAATCCGCATCATTCTCCAGAATCTGGTGGATGCCATGGTCGCAGCCCGCAGAAACTGATGAATTCCCCTAACGAAGCTGCACCTCAGACACCAGACTGAAAACCTGACCTAACTACAACCTATTTGCTCTTTCATGGGTTCTAACGGATCACTGGTCTCTTGACCGGTTGCCCGACCAAGCTCTCCCAATTTCACCCACCACGAATATCTCACCATGATTACCGCTGCAATTGTCAAAGAACTCCGCGACCGGACCAATGCCGGCATGATGGACTGCAAACGCGTCCTGTCCGAAACCAACGGCGACATCGAAGCCTCGATCAAGCTGCTGCGCGAGCGCGGCATCGCCAAGGCGGGTGCCAAGGCCGACCGTGCCGCCAAGGAGGGCATCATCACCGCCCGCGTCGCGCACGCCACCACCGGCATCCTGCTGGAAATCAACTGCGAAACCGATTTCGTATCCAAGAACGAGAACTTCCAGGCGTTTGTCAAGGAAGTGGCGGACGCGCTTGAGGCCGCCAGTCCGGTCGACCATGATGCCGCCCTCGCCATTCCGCATGGCGGGTACAGCTTGGAAGATTACATCAAGGCGAAGGTCATCGAAGTGGGAGAGAACCTGCGGTTCCGCAAGTACGCGCGTTTCGTCGCCGCTCCCGGTGGGGTGATCGGATCCTACATCCACATGGGTGGCAAAGTGGGTGTCCTGATCGAAATGGGCACCACCAAGGCGGCCACCGCCGGCAACGAGGTATTCCTGGAACTGCTCAAGGATCTCACCCTGCACATCGCCGCCAGCGCGCCCAAGGGATTGTCCCGCGAGGACATCCCGGAAGCGGTTGTCGAAAATGAAAAGGACATTTTCCGCGCCCGCCTCATCGCCGAGGGCAAACCCGCCGCCATGATCGAAAAAATCATCCCCGGCCAACTCGCCAAATTTTTCGCCGAGAGTTGTTTCCTCGAACAGGGTTTCGTCAAGGATGCGGACATCACCGTCGCCGCCCTGCTGGAAGCCAAGGGCAAGGAAATTGGCGACACGCTGACCGTCACTCGCTTCGTCCGCTTCGGACTTGGCGAATAACGAAAATCGTTAGGGGCGGACGGCGCCGACCGTTGCGGTCGTGGGGAGCTTGTGGTGGCACTCTGTGGGTGCCGCTGCGGTGCGGCAGACATTGTTGCGCGGTTCCTTGGCGTGGACATCTGGAAATTGTACCCGTATGGTTGGGCTTGAGTAAATGGCCGCAGGCCATGCAAACTCGTTTCCGGGTCCGATGAATTCCGCGCTGCGCCTGCTTTGCCTATCCACGTTGCTGGCGATCTTCGGATTCGCCGGTGTGCAGCCGTTGGCGATGACGCTGATGGAGCAGCAGGGCTTGGGGGCGACGGCGATTGGTCTGCTGTCGGCGTTGATCTTTGGCGGGGTGCTGGTGCTCGCTCCTTTACAACCGGCGCTGGTCATGCGGTTTGGGGCGATGCGGTCCTATCAAGCGGGCAAGGTGCTGGCGACGTTGGGATTTGTGGGCTGTGCGGGCGCGACGTCGCCATGGTGGTGGGCGATTGCGTTGTTGCTGTTGGGCTTTGGGGGGGCTTTGACCTGGCCGCTCACCGACAGTTTGCTGGCATCGGAAGCTCCACCGGAGAAGAAGGGTGCGTGGTTGGCGATGTTTCAAACCGGAATGGGCCTGGCGTTTGCCTTGGGGCCGTTTGTTTCGGCAGCACTGGTGGCATGGCCGCGGGCGGTGTTTCTGGGAGCGGCGGCAGTGTGCGGATTGTCAAGTCTCCCGCTCCTCGGGAGATGTTTGCCAACGCCGGTGGAGGAGCATGACGGCGGCTTCGCCGTGTGGCGCAATGCGGCAGGCCTGGCCGTGGTCGCATTTTTGGGAGGGCTGTTTGAAAACGGAATGCATACGGTGGGCACGCTGGTGGCGCTGGCATCGGGCTGGTCCGGAGCCGCCGCGGTGGCGCTGCCGGGAGTGATTGCCGTGGGTGCCTTGGTGGTTCAATATCCGCTTGGTCATGGGGCGGAACGGCGAGGTACGCGCGGGGTTTTGCTGCTGAGCTTGGGCGGACTCGCGCTGAGCGTGGTTGCGTTGCCGCTGATGGGCTTGTGGCCGCCGCTGCTGTGGATTCTTGGATTCTGGTGGGGGGCGACGGATGGTTGCCTTTACACGCTGGCGATGACTGGCACGGCGCAGGATTTTCCTGCCCGGCAGGTCGCTTCGGTAACCACACTGATGGTCATATCTTATACCGTGGGTTCGGTGCTCGGGCCGATGCTGGGCGGGTTCGCGGTGGATGCCGCCACCCTCTGGGGCGTGGTGGCCGCCTTTGCTCCGCTCGCTTTGTTAGGCTGGCTGGTGACGCTGCGGCAACGGCCTGCCCGGTGAACCCGCGCGCCGGTTTCCAACGGGACCCATGATGGATGCGCAGGGGCGATGGGCTATTTGAAGTCCGGCATCATTTGATCGGAAATGCTGATGCCCATGCTGGTCTGTTGACAAAGGGCCGCGTAACTGTCGAAGCGCGGAGCGGGGCGCACTCCTTCGGCGAGCAGGCGGGTGTTGTCAAAAACCATATCGAGGCCGGCGAAGGCACCATAGAGCTTGATTGCCAGCAGCATGAGGCGGCGGTTGCATGGACCGAAAAGATCTTTGAATTGGCTCTGCATTGCCACGAATCCCTCGTACGGAAGATGCCGGAAATCCGAGATCGGCAAACGCTTCATCACCGGCGCGACGGCGAGATCGATTTCACGGAACGAACACGAGGCCACAGGCCCGGCGGAAATATGATACAGGTCGTGCGCCAACGCGGGTTTGAGCGCCAGATGAATCAGGGAATCCGCCGCGTAGTCCACGGGAATCACATCGATGTGCGCGTCCAGCGGGCACATGAATGCCCGCATCTTCATTCCCATGCGGAAAACCCAATAAATACTGCCGGACGGAGCGCAGCCAAGTTTCGTGTGTCCGATGACAATCGAGGGCCGTGTGACCACCAGCGGCAACCCGGGCAGGGCACGCAGGCGACGCTCGCCTTCGATTTTGCTCGCGGTATAGTCCACCAGATGGCGAACATCCATCCCTGGTTCGGCGATTTCCGGCACGGGATTCTCCGGGCGCGGCCCCACGGCCATGGCGGTGCCCACCTGCACAAAACGCCGCAATCGGCCATGCCGGTGGACTGCCGCAGCGAAGGCCTCCGTGCCTTCCGAATTCACCGGCCAGATTTGAGGATGCTTGCCAAACGAGGTCACGGCCGCGCTGTTGATGACCACATCCACCAAACCCAAACGGGGGTCGTTTTCAAAGGTCCGCACATCAGCCAGGTCACCACAGATCACCTGCTCTACCCGCAGTTTGGCGATTTGCGTTTCGTCCACGGCGAAATTCCGCAGCGTTTCCCGCAATCGTTCCGCGCCCGCCGCCGCAGTGGTTCCGCGCACCAGAAAGCTCGAACTCTCCCACAATGGCGTTTGCAGCAGCCGCGCCATGATCGCACCCCCGAGAAACCCGGTCCCTCCGGTAACCAGGAGTTTCATCGGAGTTGAAAAAAGCACGCTGTCAAAATCGTTGGAAATCATGATGTGGAGTTGGAAGGGAAAAAATCCTGGGCGCTGTCATCTTCGGCCGGGGAATCGCCCGATCAAGCGATGGGCGCCCGGCGCGGGGAAGGGTTAAGAGTTCGACGATGCGGCGTCAAGTGGTGAAACCCGGTGCCGATCCGCCCGGTAAGCGACTCCTCTAACAGCTTGTGTTTGCCCCGTCAGCCGCGCAGGTTCTGCGCATGGGTGACGTGATGATCGAAACGAGGGACCTGCACCGCGGCTATCGGATTGGCAAGAAAGCGATTGAAGTGTTGCACGGGATTGATTTGCTCATCCATCGTGGCGAGCGGGTATTCCTGTGTGGTCCCAGCGGGGCGGGCAAAACCACCTTGTTATACACCTTGGCCGGTTTGGAACGTCCCGAGCGCGGCAGCGTGCACATCCACGGGGTGGACATCTACACCATGGGCCGCCGCGAACAAGCCCGCTTCCGCAATTTGGAAATCGGCTATGTGTTCCAGAACTACCACCTGCTGCCCGAACTGACCGCGCTGGAAAATGTGGCCGTGCCTGGCGCCATTGCCGGCAGGGACGCGTCCGCCGCCGCACTCGCCGCGCTCGCCCGGGTGGGCTTGGCCGACCGCGCCGAGCATTTGCCCGCCGAATTGTCCGGCGGCGAGCAACAGCGCGTTGCCATCGCCCGAGCCATCGTCAACGAACCCAAGGTATTGTTCGCCGATGAGCCGACCGGCAATCTCGATTCGAAAAACAGTGCCGAAACCATGGCGATCCTGTTGGATTTGGCCACCGAACACCAGGTGACCCTGGTGGTTGTCACCCATGACCGGAATCTCGCGCGGGCGGGTGACCGCACCTTGATCATTCGGGACGGTTCCATCCATCCGTCCGACGGCTAGCGACAACCGTTATTCGGTGAAGAAGAATTTCGGGGGCACGGAACCCACATGCCAGTCGAAATAAAGCACGTTGATGTGGTCGCCGTAGAGGGGTTTCTTGGGCACCGGCCATGGCCAACCGCCTTTGGATGGATACTGGGCGTTGATCTCCAGCATGGCGGGCACCATGGACACGTCGGTGTCCCGGTCATTGTGATCCCTGGAAAACTTGGACAGGGCGGCCTGGATTTGGGCTGCGGTCCAACCTTCGGCGGACGGAGCGTCGCCGCCGGTATAGCGTCCGAAGGGGCCGACCTCCTGGCCTTCGTTGTCCTTCATGGCCCCTTTGGGCAGGTAGGCTTTGGTGGTGGCGAAGTAGTCGGCGCTGTACATCGCGAAACTGACGAGATCATACCAGTACTTATGGCCGTTGAGGAATTCGCCCTTGAGTCCCGGAGGACGGAATATCTCCGCATACTGGGTCTTGGACGTGGGTTCGCCCAGACCCAGTTTGGATAGCAGCACAGAGGCCTGGGTATAGGGTTCCGATATCGAGTACTTCGGGGAAACCCCGGTGTCCTTGAAGGCGGGAAGGTGGTCGTTTTCGGTCATGTAGTTACCCATGGCAGTGCCGATCTGCTCCATGTTCTTCATGGCGCGGATGTTATCGGCGCGGCTTTTCGACCTGATGAAAACCGTCATGGATACCGCTGCCAGGGAGGCGATGATGGCGATGACCACCATCAACTCGACGAGGGTGAAGCCCCGGCGGAAACCGCGAGCGCCACCCGCCGTGTTGGAGCGCGGACAGCGGCGCATCGAGACAAGTGAATGGATTCTTAGATGCATGGGGATTATTTATGGCCTTGGCAGTAGGAACGCAACAGAAGATTTCGCTCACTCCGCCCGCGACAGGCGGGCGATGCCGCGTTGCAGAAGCTGGGCATCCACGGCGGTCGTTACCGCGTCGTCCAGATAAACCGTGAGGTTTTCCTCGTCGAACTCGATGGAATGAAGCTCGCCATGGTGGTCCTCGAACGCCGCGATGAGGCCCTTCATGTTTCTGATTTCCCTGCCGTTCACCTTGTGGACGATCAGGCTGCGCAGGCGCTCGTAGCCGACCGTGGCGGGCGTCGGAATCACCCCGCTGAGAAACACGATGCGATCCACCGCGCCCTCGTATTTCTCAGGATTCTCGTAGGCGTCTAACAGATTGAGCGGGGCCCGGGCCTGCCAATCCTCGCCGAAGCTTTCGAGGATCGGGCGGGAGAGTTCCTGGAACACGAGGCCGCCCTTGAGGAGGAAGTTGGGGGCCTTGTCAAACCGGTGGTTGGGGACCAGGCGTTTGTTTTCATCCTCGCGGGTGAGGGTGGCCTTGAGTTCCAGCGGTGCCCCGTCGCGGAGCAGCGAGAGGGTGACCGAATCGCCGGTGGATCTTTCCCCGCGGATGAGGTGTCCCCATGACAGCATGCCGTAGTGCGGGTGTTCGTAGTAACCGCGGCGGTCGATGGCCCGGCCATCTACCGCCAGCAACACGTCCCCCTTTTTCACGCCGGCGAGATCGGCGACGCCGCCCTTGCGGACTCGCTGGATATAAAGCCCGCCCTGGGTGCCGGTGAGTTTCAGCCATTGGCGGAACGAGGCGTCCTCGGTGCGTGCCACGGCCACGCCGAGGCTCGGGAATCCCCCGTAGTTGCCGTCGGCGGCTTCCTCGAGGAAACGTTTCACGATGTCCGTCGAGGTGACATCGCACAACTGGTCCTTGGCATTGTAACTGAGGAGCACCCCGGCGAATTTTCCCTCGCACAACACCGGCAGGGTATAACTGCTGGCCGCGCTTTGCATCGAGGCTTTGACTTTGTAGGTCAGGAAATTCTGCCCGGGCAGGAAGTTGGCGGTAACGTCGATGCTTTGCAGGACTCCGGGAGTGAGCAGCGTGAGGCCGTTGTCTTCGAGTTGCAGGATTTCCAGAGTGTTGCCGATTTTCGGTGGCGGGGTGATCTCGAACGGTGCCGTCTTGGCAAACAGCACATCACCCTCCGCCGCCAAGGCCGGCCCTAACAGGGCGAGGTTCGCCTCGTAATCCACCGCGATCACCTTGGCCCGCGCGAAACGCGTGCCGTCCGCCGATTCCAACTCCAGATAGGTGGCATCGGCCACCATTTCGGAGGTGGTGAGCACCCGCTGCGGGCCGACGATGGCCGCCAGCGCGCGGCACCGGCGCGGCGGATTTTTTTCCCACGGTTGCCACGGGTTCCACGATTGCTGGGTGGAGTTGATCCGCACCACCGAGGCTTTCACGTCCGCCGGCGCGGCGGGTGAAGCGGTGAAAAATGTCAGAACCAAGGGCGGAATCAGCAGCAGACGCATGGAAATCACGGAATTCGGATGATGGAAATCAGGGCCATGGAACGTCCCGGGAACACCCGGCATGCAACCTCCCTGCGCCTGACTGTAGCCATCCAGGCACCGAATGCCACGGGAAAGTGCTCTGCCGAAGGCGAAATATGGTTCCGCAGAACGCTGGACATTCCTCTTTAGCCACGCCCGCGGATTTTTGTCAGGAACGCCTTGACGAACTTGTCCCAGCCGGTTTGTTTGCTGAAATCCGACCCGGCATAAAGCGGTGACACTAAATCCGGGAATGGAAACCACTGCTTACGGATCACCGTGTGTCTCCTCGATCCAAATCGTCATCGCTCCCTTCTCGCGGTTTGCCCAGGCGTAACAGGGGATCGCGGTGACCGGCACTTGCTTCGCGCCATCAGCCAAGGCCTTGCCTGTGATGACGGTGAGGCCTCCTAACAGACCGGCGCGGTGTTCGGCGTGCAGATCGGATTCCTTGGGCAAAGCCAGTTGGTTGAGATTCACACCGGGATGATCGGCTGCTTCCAGACAATAAACCAATGGGCCGCGCATCAAGGCCGCACGGCCTTGGTCTTCCTTGATGTTTTCGTGGGCATAAACGCGCTGGACGGGCATCGGCAGGTTCAATTCCACCACGTCGCCCGGCTGCCACCGGCGACATACAGGTTCACATAGACTTGATTCTTGCCCTGGGCGTATGCCAATCCGCCGACTTGCGGAATGATGCGCGCGAGGTTGGTCGGACAGCAGGACAGGCCGATCCACGGCCGGCGCTCGCCGCCCGTGTCGCTGGCCAGCGGATTTTGATAGAAGAACTTGTCGCCGGCGATGGAGATTCCGGAGAGCATGCCATTGTAAAGTGTCAACTCCATCACGTCGGCGTATTTGGCCTGCGCCTTGAGCAGGGCCATGCGGTGTTGCCAGAGGACGTGGGCGATGGCCGCGCAGGATTCGCAATAGGCCGAGCGGTTGGGCAGCAGGTAGGGATCGCCGAATCCCTCGTCATCATATTGGGCGGTGCCGATCCCGCCGGTGAGATAATCTTGCGGCCGGTCACGTCGCTCCACAGATGGTCGAGCGCCTGCTCGTAGCCGGATGACTCCATGTGAAATAGGAGATCAGGAAACCGTCCGGTTGTTGGGCGGCGAGGATGCGTTTGAGGATGCCGTCCACGCGTTAGCGCAGCGGTGGATCGGCGGGAGGACAGGCGTCCCGCCTGTCTTGGCCGACGGGCTTCCAGCCTGTCGGTTCATTGGCGTCCCGCCTGTCTGCGCTGTCTGTCATCACAGGCTGGAAGCCTGTTTTCCATCCTGATATCCCTAATCGGTCAGTATTGGACGAATCGGCGGGCGCGGTGCCAAGCGGGCAAGCACACACCAACACCATGGCTAACAGAAACGGAAGTGACGGGAAGATGGATCGCCGGCAGGTTCTAACAGTCATGACGGTGGTTGGGTGAAATGAGATAGAACTGAAGGTACGCTCGTCCGGCGAGCGGTTTATCGTCTGCGGCCGGACTTCCTCATTTCGTGGTGCCAGCCGGGCGGGTCTTGGAGATACTGCGCAGTTCCGGCTGGGTGGTGGCGGTCTCGATCTGCTTGATGGCATCGGCGACCGCGCCGGTCCGCCGGTCATTGAGATCGCCAGCCGGGAAGTCACCCCGTTTGGTTTGGTCGTTGAGTTCGACAATCAGCGCTTTGAGGTCCGGCACCGCCGGGCGGGCGGCCTTGCCATAACTGACGATCTCCTTCATGATTTCCCCGGTGCGGGTTTCACTGCCCATGCCGCCCTGGGTGTTGGCATAGTTGATACCGGCCTCGATGCCCTCGATGTAATGATATTTGGTCAGGGCCTTGAAGGCTCCCATGCGGATTTCGCCACCAAACATCGTGTCCGCCGGACACAGGATTTTCACTGCGGCGAAAAGATCCGGGGCGAGCACCTCCACGGCCTCGGGCGTCAGATGGTGCTCGAACCAGTCACGCAGATGCATGCGCGCCATGCCATCCGGATTCTTGGCGACGATGCGGATGATCTGATAGAGCAGCTTGGTATCGAGGTTCTTGAGGGACTCCTTCATGGGGCCGGAAAACAAAACCTCGGCCAACTGCCCTTGGGTGAACTGGATGGGATCGGCCCACGCCACTGGCAGCATCGGTTCGGTGGTCTTGATGGCGGCTTTGACGACGTCGGCGGTGATGGCATCTGACGCATCACCGATCTTTTTGATGGAATTGGCGGCCTTGTAGCGCAACCACCGGTCATTGTGGGAGAGCAGTTTGACCAGGGCGGGCAGAGCATCGCGGCTTTTGAGGTATCCGAGCGCACACACGGCACCCTGGGCGATATGGACGTCCTTGCCTTCGGCCATGGTGATGAGCTTCGGGACCATGTCTTTCGCTTCGGGGCGGGTGGCCAGTTCCTCGGCGGCCCAGTTGCGGACGGTGGGCGACCAATCGGCGAAGGCCGCCACGAGTTCCTCGGCAGTGCATCTTTTGCGATCCAGATCGAAGCGGCCGGAGGCGATGGCATGCGAGACGTCAGATACGGTGAGCATGTTTCCTGGACTCGCATCCCTGCCGGTGAGCAGGATTTTTTTCAGCGGCAGCGAATAGGTCAGGACATAACTGGCATTCGGGCTCAGGCCGCTGTAGCTGCTTTTGCCATAATAGGTATTATCATCGGTTTTGCCGGGGCCGTATTGTTCGCCGCCGTCATAAGTGAACGAGCCGTCGCAGCGCCGGACCAGATCGAAGTGCCATGACGCCTCCTTGAAGAAGGCGGCGGCGGCGGTCGGGCCACCGGTAGCCGCGCCGAGAGCACCCCACAGATAACTGAATCCCTGGCCGGTGTGGCCGATTTCGCGGTTCTTGTATCCTGCGGTACACATTTTGGCGAAGAACCGGGTTTCCGCGGGGCGGTTGCCTTGCACGGCGAACAACATCGCCGCCATCGAGGTTTTGCCATTATGTTCATGGCAGCCGTCGCCCGGCGTGTGTTCGCCATAGGGAATGATTCCCTTGTCCATGAAGTAACCGAAAAAACCGTCGGCACGCCCGATGGCGGCATCCACTTCCGGATCCTTCACGCCACATTTCCTCCCCAGCACGATTGCTATATTGGCGGGCAGTCCCACCGAGTTCACCGGTCCATAGGGTGGCACCGAGCGGAGTTCGAGCATGCCAACCGGGGGGATCACCCCGTGCCCGAAGGTGCCGTACATGCTCTGTCCCTTGGCCAGGGCGAGCGTGTATTCGCGGATCGCGGGCATCACCAATTTGTCATTCGTGAGCAAATAATACTCGCAGAGGAAGATATTCTTATATCCCCAGTCCCATGCGACCATGCCCTTCAGGTTTTCGGGCTTGTCGAGGTTCAGTTGTTTCTTGCCCATCTGGTGGGCGAGTTCCCGCACCTTGGGCATGAATTTCTGTTCGCCGGTGGCCATCAGCGCGAGTCCGCTGATGGCACCGTTCCAGCTTTCGTCCAGGGGTTCCTTTTCCAGCGCCTTGCACGCGTCGTCGAAGATCAGTTTCGACTTCGGGCAGTTATAGGGAGCGGTGGCGGCGTAGGTTCCCATCACCTTCAGTCTGAGCTGCACCTCTTCGGTCTTGCCGGAACGCCAGAGGCTCAGCTTGAGGATGCCGCCGTTGGTTTCCCTCTCGGCGTCCTGGATGGCATAGGCGATGCTCTTGCGGGCGTCATCGGCGAAAAGCCTGCCGGCCGCGCCAACGATCACGTCGTCCACTTTGATCACGCCAGCGGCCGGCGATTTTATTCCGACATGGGTGACCAGGATTTGCCGGCTGCGCGTCGTGGTCCGGCCATGCTCGCTGTCATGATAATTGTCGGGCCGGGTGTAAATCCAGCCCCGCAGGCCGGTGGCACCGAGGTTGTAGGTTCCGTTGCGGTCCACACCGGTGGTTTCGCCTTTGGTCAGATCCGGGGGATTGAGCGGTGGTTCGGCGGCGTGGAGGCTGCCGGTCATGGCCATGGCGGTGAAGATCGCTATCAGAAGGGAACCGGTGGTGATGTTCATGTTACTGGTGAGAATTGCGTCGGGCAGGGATAGTTTCGGCACATCCCGGTGTCAACGGATTATCAGAACGGTAGCAGGCAGCCGAGCAGGGCGGACGTGGCATTCATGGCGAAGGAAACCGCAGCGGCCCGCCGGGCAGACAGGCGCAACCAGCGCGCCAGCATAACCCATTCAGCAAGGAAGACCGCCACTTCGAGGACCGTCAGCAGCGGCCAATCGAGCGGCAGCAGATTCGTCCAGAAGATGATCCAGAGGATCAGGTGAAGCGACGGATGGGTCACGAGATTGACGAAGATTACGGCCAGCAACTCGCGCCGGGTCCAGAATCCGAAGAGCACCGCGACACCGAGTTCGATGGCGAGCGTGCAGGCGAAAGCCGGCAGGTATTGTTCTAACAGCCAATCATTCATGAACCTCGGAAAAGTGATCGGGCAAGCGGCGGAACGCCAGCTTGAGGGCGGAATACAACGCGAGCGCCGCGCCAAATGTCAGGCCAAACACAACCCATGGGCGGGCGCACAAATCGCCGATACCTAACGGCAACATGACCGGCCAGGATCCGAGTTCGAGCGCGAGGCAGGTCAACCCGAATGCGAACGCCGGCCGGCCAGGTAACAGATTGGCCGTCGCCGCCAGGGTGACCGGCATGGTGAGGTTGATGAGGAACATGCCGGCCATGGCCGGAATCGCAACCGTCGAACCGAAGGCCAACAGCGGGGTGGCCAACGCCAGTGAACCGACCGCCACGCGCCCCCAGCCAAAGTGATCGGCCAGCACCCCGCCCAGCGATTTGCCGAGTGCCACTAACAGAACGAGCCCGAGTGCCAGGGGCAACCCGGTTTTCCACGGCAGATCCACGCCGAAGCCAACCAGCGACCGGATCGCGATGCATCCGAGAATGAGGGTCAGCACCCACGCCGCCGGGCGGGTGAAAACCCGCTGACGGGATTCCGGAGTGGCAACGGACGGAGGTGACAGAACCATGCCGGCGCAGAGCAGTGCCAGCGCTAACAGAAATGGCCACGTCACAAACATATCCCGCCGGGCGAGTTCTGTGCCCGCATACAACCCCAGCGCGCCCGGCGCGACAAAGAGGCCGGGCGCGGTGGCGCGTCCGGGTGAAAGATTGAGGCAAATGCTGCCCGCCCCAAGATGGAAGACCGCGTTGCCCAACCCGGCAAGGCACACGCCGCATAACGGCCAATGGTTGCCGACGAAAGGCGCCATGGCCGTGACCAAACAACCGGCAAGGGCGGCCTCGCGCGGCCGATGATATCCATCAACTAACAAACCGAGAAGCGGTTGGATGCCGAACGCCAGAATGTTATAGAGAATGAACCATGATCCGGCTTCCGCCACGCCCACATCCCCGCGCTGCCACAACGAAATCAACATTCCCGCACAGATGGCGTCCACCACCGCGTGGGTGGCGCCATAGAGCGACAGGCAATAAACGCCTCTGCCTGTTAGGTGGGGACTCACGGAGCGGCGGGTACGGCCTTGATGCTCTTGAGGCTGAGGACGTGGATATCGGGTGACGCCGGTTTGCGGTTGGTCTTCTCGACCATGACGGTGACCATGGCCCACTTGCCGATGAGTTTCTCGGCATCCGCCGCCAGAGGAGTCGGCACGGCGCCACTATGGCACACCACCACATCACGGCCGGCGTCAGTCCGCACGATGAGATCGCTCTTGACCTTTTTGCCGGTGTCGGCGTTCACGGAATAGGTCCACGCCAATTTGCCGATCAGCGTGATTTCGGCGAGATTGTCTTGCGGCGGTCGGGCGATATCCGCCCGGGCGATGGTGGTCATCAGCGGCAACACGGCCAGCATGGCGAGAAGGCGCGGTTTTTTCAGGTTCATGTTCATGGGTGGTCTGGGGTTGGTGGTGAGGAGGGCGCGGTTCGGATCACCCGAATCACCCAGTGAGCATGCCCTGCCGACGACGGCACATCAATCCATCATTTGGGGATTTGTCGCATGTTTGATGAGCCGCTCACCGGACCCGTGACCACAGCACTTTGAGATAGCGGGATTCCGGATAGTTCGAGAGCGTCGGGTGGTCGGGGCCGGCACCGGTGCGGTCGAATGTCTGCAGGCGCTGGTCGCGGCGGTGGGCGGCGGTGATGTCGATCTGCTCGCACTCTGCCGCGCCTAACTGGCCTGAGCACGAGCAGGTGACGAACAATCCGTCACGGGCGACGAGCTGCAGGGCGAGTTTGTTGAGGTCGGCGTATTTGGCGACGCCGGTTTCGTCGTCGCGGCCGTGGATGAATTTCGGCGGGTCGGCGATGACGAGGTCCCAGGTGCGGTCGTTTTCGATCATGGTGCGCGCCCAGGTGAAAACATCCGCATGGGTAAATCGGACTCCCGCAGAGTTGATATTGGAATTGCGTTTGGCCATCGCCACGGCGGTTTCGTCGAGGTCCACGCCAATGACGTCGGTGGCCCCGGCCAGCGCCGCGGAAATGGCGAAACCGCCGGTATAACAACACAGGTCCAGCACCGTGCGACCCGCAGCCAGCATCCCGAATTTTTTCCGGTTGTCACGTTGGTCGCAGAAAAACCCGGTCTTGTGGCCAGCGCTGAAATCCACCTCGTAGCGGATTCCGTGTTCGTGGGTTCTAACAGACCTGACGGGGTCGGACTCCACACCGCCGAAGCGCGGAATACCTTCCACGCGGGCGAGATCCTGGTCCACGCTCACCACCACGCGTTTCGTGTCAAAGCATTCGTGCAGCAGCGGCAACCACTGCGGAAACCGTTGCCACGCCGCCAGGTTGGTGAGTTCCACCGACAGCACGTCGGCGAATTTGTCCGCCACCATGCCGGGCAAAAAATCCGCATCGCCGTGGATGGCGCGGTAACTGTTAGATGCGGCGTCGAGTTTGAGGATTCCGCGGCGGAAATCGGCGGCGCGGCGGATCGCCCGGGTGAAGAACGATTCGTCGAGTTCCTCCAACGAATGGGAGACGACGCGCAGGGGCATGCGGGATTTCGGGTTCCACAGGCCCCAGCCGAAGGGTGTGCCTTCCTTGCCGAGCACCCGCACGAACGCGCCGGGCGTGGCATCGCGCGAGACCTCGCCGATCATTTTGGGCCAGATCGACGGGTGGTAGGTTTGATATTTGATTTGGACGCTCGGCACGCGGGAAAGTACGCCGCCGGAGAGCAGGATGTCGAATATTAATCCGCCGTTGGGGATGATGATCGTTCGCTTCGAGCGCGAATAGGGACGTCGGGTCACGGCACGGAGCGATTCCCTCAAGGTGGGTGGGGTGCGCGGAGCGGGAATGACCCGCCATTTCACCAACTCCGCCACTGGTGCGAGGAACGTGAAAGAATCATCCCACGCCAACCTGTATGATTGAATCAGCCATCCATTGCCAGATCGCGGCCGCCATCTTTCAGACCGCATGATATCACAACCGCCAATGAGGCATCTCCGCCGGGTAACGGCCGCAGCAGTCGTGTTGGCCGTGCTCGCCCCCGGCCAACCGGCCACCGCCAAGGATGAGCCGCCGGTTGCGGCCATGCGGGTTGCCACCCATGTGGCGTTGGCCGGCTGTCCGGAGGTCGTCTTCATCAAGCGCCATCACATCCGCAGGCCGTTCGGTATCGGCACCCTGTATGCCTGGAACTGTTATTCGCCGGGGGGCGGCATCTATGCCTTCGATCCGCGATATCCCGAA